>Ga0208916_10000167_pt1 | contig 32484 bp, 46 predicted proteins | sample DEB19_08_DNA_5_FD_184523 | JGI IMG/M metagenome (GOLD analysis project Ga0208916, IMG submission 184523) | Aqueous microbial communities from the Delaware River and Bay under freshwater to marine salinity gradient to study organic matter... | ecosystem: Environmental > Aquatic > Marine >... | reverse complement strand
CATCTACATATGCCTTGGTTTCACATTATAGAAAAAAATTAAAAAAAGTTTTACTTTTACTATAAACAATCCACACTTTTCAAAAAAGTAGTTTTCAAAGTAAATATATACATTATAAAAAAAAAACAAAAATAATGATACACACAGAGAAACTAACAACAGAAGAGAAAGACATAGTTTTACCTATGTTATTGAAAGCATTAAAGAAAGGTTCGGAAGAACAACCATTAGTTAGTGATAGAATTGTAAAATGGTTTAATGAGAATAAAGAATCTATTGGAATGAAATCAACATTCACAGCAGCAAGATTAAGAAAACTAACTAACTATTGTAGAACAAATGGTATAGCACCAATCATTGCTAATAGTAAAGGATACTATATTAGTAACAAGAAGAAAGATTTAGTAGAATTAAAGTTAAGTATAATAAGTAGAATAGAAAGTTTACAAGCAGTAGTAAAAGGAATAGATGATATGATGAATGAACTAAACCTTGTTGAAGTAGAAGTAGATTGTTTAGGATTTGAATGGATCAAAAAGTAACCTTATTTAGAATGATTATAAATAACAAAATAATTGAAAATAATTGCAAAAAAGAGTAAAGGGAGAGACAACTTATTTATATATATAGTATATATAATAATATAACAAAAAAGAAAACAAAGAAGACATGACAACAACACAACAACAATCAACATTAGAAAATGCAATTAGCAAATTGATGTTATCAAATGCAAGAATTACAAAAGAAGCAATAATGAGAGAAGTAACAAACAATACTGAAATAATTGATTGGAATTCCTTAGAATTAGATACAGAGTATATATCTTTTAACAAAAGAAAATCAAGAAGTATTGCAAGAACATACTTTACAGAAGTATATAAAAAATAAATAAACAAAGATGAACATACAAAGAGAATGGGTTTACAAGAACCAACAGAAAGTATATATCAACAATGATATAACAAGAAATGAAGACAAAGCTTATGACTATGAAATGGAAAATACACTTGCTAAGTTACACACAGAGAATTTTAATGAAGATGAGTATTATGAATTAAAATATGATAGATTCTATCACCAATAAAAAAAGACCACACTATGAGAACAAAAGAAGAAATTAAAGAAAACATTATAGAAAAAAACTTTGTAGAATACACCAAAGAGACAAAAAAATAAATAAAATACTAAAATGAAAGATATGAAGATACAAACACACAAAGTAAATATAGAAAACGGATATGAATACTTTGAATTAAAATGGGGTGTTAGAATAACTAAACCACTTACATATGAAGAATATAATAAAATTGATGACTTAATATGGCAAGAATTACAAAAAATGAATAAAATATAAAACTAACCCAATTGGGATGATAGATTCTATCACCAATAAAAAACAAAAGACTATGAAAACAAAAGAAGAAATTAAAGAAAGAATTATTGAACTGAACTTTGACCTATTAAGGTTCTTTGATGACAAACAAAAAGTTAGAGAGATAAGAGATGAGATACAATTATTACTTATAGAATATACATCATAAAAAACAAAACAAAAAGAAAATGGAAATAAAATGTCATACATGTAATGAAATCAAAACAGAATATGATTTTAGATACACAGAGAAAAATGGAACAATATACTTTAATGTAGGAAAATGTAAAGTATGTTTAAGTGAAGGTAAAAACACTTACACAAAAAAAGTTATACCAGTAGATATAACAGGAAAAGTAATAAAGTTCTTTGGTCATATTAGAAAAGAAAGAGAAGATTTGAATAGAGACATATATTTACTATTAAAGAGAATAGAGTTGAATAAAGGAAATGTTGATGAGTATGATTGTGTTAGATTATTAAACCTTTATATAGAAAAGTATGGTGAAAAGATTACAAGATTAGATAGAGAGTATGAAATGATCTACTACTATCAAAAATTAAAAGAATGTAATGAGAGATAGTAAATATACTAAATTAGGTTATCATATGACAACAGAAGTTGTAAGAGAGCATCAAGGTGATGTTAGACCAAACAGAACATTATATATTAGAGTAGTCATTTTTTACAAAGACAATGAGTTTTTTAGAGAAGATTTATTTATAGATGATATAGGTTTATTTGATAAAGAATGTAAAAGACACCAAAGAGAATTAAAATTAAACCAGTTATTAGAGTAACTGGTTTTTTTTATACAACCAGAATATAGTAAAATCTATATATACAAAAAACAGATTACAAAATGAAATATAACACTGACAAGAATAAATTGGTAATGCTACCAATTGAAGTTAAAGATAAATTAGATGAAGTTATTAAAATGATGGTAACTAAAAGATTAGAAGAAGGAAATAAAAAATTAAAAGTCAGTTATGCTGATGCTATAAAATACCTATTAGATAGATAAATAACCAGAGAAGACAAAATTAAATTAGCAATTGAAAGAGGATTTACTTATAATGAAGTAAGTGGTAAGATATATGGCATCTATAACAAAGAAATAACAGGTAAAATGGATGGTTATATATTTATAAACATTGAAATAAATGGAAAATACTATCAATTAAAAGGTCATCAGTTTGCTTACTATATGAAATATGGTAAAATAGTTGATTGTATAGATCATATCAATGGTATAAAGGATGATAATAGAATATGTAATTTAAGAGAAGTTACTAAACAACAAAATTGTTTTAATACAAAAGCCAAAGGTTATACCTTTGCTAAGGAAAGAAATAAGTTTAAGGCACAAATTAGATTAAATTATAAACTAATAAACATTGGTTATTTTAATACAGAAGAAGAAGCAAGACAAGCATATTTAGATGCTAAGAAAATATATCATAATATAGATGTTATTGAAATGTAAAGAATGTGGTGTAGAAAGAGAAGAAATATATTTTTCTAAAACTAAAAATAAAGGTAAGACTAAGGAAACAATGCCTTTTCATTTTTGGTTAAAGAGATGTAAAGTTTGTCAAGGAGTAAAAGTATTAAGAGGTGATTATAAACCAACTGATAATAAGACCAGAGTTGAACTAAAAATAAAAAAACAACTCACACTATCAAAAGATTGTTTAACCTTCTTAAATAGCCTTAAAATGAGCAGAGGATACATTGATATGTTAGGAGCATATAAGTTAGCACATTACTTTACACAAACATTTGGATATATAGATTTAACACATATGGAAATAGAAGATGAACTAAACCTTATGTTAAGTAACCTTTTAAAGGTAAAGAAAAAATTAAAATTGTAATGGATATAGCCAATTTAAGACAAGAGATGATAAACAATATGGTAATCATACCACACTTTATTAAAACAACCAGTTTTTTAGATCATGCTGTATGGAATAATATGAAGTATATAAATGATATATTGATGCAACTAATAAGTGATAAGATTATTACAGAAAAGAGAATAAGTGTTATAGTAGAACAATACTATTTAGAAATGGGAATTGTTTATGATATATATGATAATATAGAAAGTGTGAATGATTATTACAGTGATGTTATAGAATATATTTTAGAAAGAAGTTTACAGGAAGAAAGATTTGAGGCAGCAACTAATGTGAGAAACTTTACAACACAATATAAAAATCTATATCAATTTTAATGATAGTCACTGAAAAAGATTATAAAAGGTGGTCTAATATGAGTAAAATTATATGTAGTAACAGAGAGATTGCTGAAGAAGTCTTACAGGAACTATTACTAAATATGATTGAAAAGAATATAACTGATGACAGAGTAAATGATAGTTATATATTTATGAGCCTTAAAAATAGATTCTTAAACTATATAAAGAAAGAAAAGAATAGAAAGATAGATTATGTTGATAGTGATTGTGGAGAAACTTTTTTCTCCACAATTACGCGTGCAACAAACTTAACAGAACTATTAGAAGATACTACACAACCAGAAGATTTACAAGAACTGATAAAGAAAAACTTGGAAGATCAAGAGAAGATAAATGTTATAACAGAAACTATACTACAATTAGAGAGTTATGACAAGAAATTATACCAATTACATTTTATATGGGGATTATCACAGAGAGAGATTGCTAAGAAGATTGGTATATCTCATATGACTATAAATATGAGAATAAACAAAATTAAAGATAAAATAAAAACAAGACATGAGCAAGGAAGATAAAGAAGATTTAACACTATTATTCATTTTAGGAGTAATTGTTTTGATAATCTTATTGAATAAAAAATAAAAACAAATATGTTTAACTTATTAAAAAAACAAGAAAGTAGAGTATTGGTGATTGGTGATTTACACTTACCATTTGAAAAAGAAGGTTATTTAGAATTTTGTGTAAGTCAATATAAGAAATGGAAATGTAATAAAGTTATAATGATTGGTGATATAATTGATAACCATTATTCATCATATCATGAACAAGACCCAGATGGAAAATCAGCAGGAGATGAATTAGATTTAGCAATAGATAAAATAAAGAAATGGTATAAGGCTTTTCCAGAAGCAATAGTTATTATAGGAAATCATGATAGAATAGTTAGTAGAAAAGTTTTTAGTTCAGGATTAAGTAAGAAATGGATGAAGTCTTATCAAGAAGTTCTAAAAGTAGATAATTGGGACTTTGTAATGGAATATGAATTGGATAATGTTTTGTATTTTCATGGTGAGGGAGGTAGTGCTGTTGCAAAAGCAAGACAAGAATGTAAATCTGTTTGTTCTGGCCATAGACATTCAGAAGGATATGTTCAATATATAAATAATGATGTATTTGGAATACAAGTTGGTACAGGCATTGATAGACATAGTTATGCTATGGCATATGGATTTGCTGGTAAAAAACCAATTATATCTTGTGGTGTAATAATAGATGGTAAAGAAGCATACCTTGTAAAAATGAATGATAAATAATATGAGATACTATCTATACAGACATATAATGAATGATGAACCATTTTATATAGGTGTTGGAACTAAACCAAAGATATATAATACTATTAAAAGAGAATATCAAAGAGCATATTGTAAAACATCCAGAAGCATTGAATGGAGGAACTTTGATTAGAAGATATAAAAAATTAAAAAATAAATAGTAAATAAAATGGCAAAGAGAAAGATAAAAAAAGAAGAAACACCTGAACAAGATTTAGGTATAGGTGGGCTTGGAGATTTAATTGCTAAAGTAACAGATACACTTGGAATTGATAAGTGTCAAAAATGTGAGGAACGCCAATCAAGACTTAATAGATTATTTCCTTGGTTGAAAGCAAGTAGAGATGTCACACAAGAAGAAAGAGATTTGATGGCAAGGATAAATGCTAAATCATCTATAGAGAATGATGATGTAAATGCCCTTTTCAAATTATATAATGAATTATTTAATTCAAAGTTAAGTAGATGTAATTGTCCTGGATTGATAGGTAAAATGATTGAAAGAATAAATGTATTTATACAACCATAAGATTATATAGTTTATATATACTATAAGTGTAACACTCATAGAGTTTTACTAAAATAAAAATTATATTAAATATGAAACAAATTAAACTAATGCAGGGAGACAACATCTTGTCCTTAAAAAAATTACCTGAAAATAGTATAGATTCAATTGTAACTGACCCACCTTATGGATTGTCATTTATGAATAAAAAATGGGATTATGAAGTTCCTTCTATTGAGTTCTGGCAAGAAGCATTTAGAGTTCTTAAACCAGGTGGTCATGTCTTATCATTTGGTGGTACCCGCACGTATCATAGAATGGTTGTAAATATGGAAGATGCTGGTTTTGAGATTAGAGACCAGATTATGTGGATATATGCCTCAGGATTTCCGAAGTCATTAAACATAGGAAAATCATTTGATAAGAAGAATGGTAATGAAAGAGAAATTGTTGGAGATAGACCACTTATTGGAACTGCTATACACGAAGGTGGGACAAGACCAGAAGGTAAAGAAAAATTAGACATAACAAAAGGCAACTCACAATATGAAGGGTGGGGAACTGCGCTGAAACCAGCAAATGAGCCAATCTGTTTAGCAAGAAAACCTTTAAGTGAGAAAACTATTGTAGATAATGTTATTAAATGGGGAACAGGTGGAATAAATGTTGATGGATGTAGAATAGGAACAGAAGATAATTTATATAGAAATGATGGTGGTGTTGATAGTAAAATATATGGTGGTGGTAATGGATTTGGTGGAATACATAATGAACCAAATCAAGGTGGTCGTTTTCCAGCAAACATTTTATTTGACGAGACTGCTGCTGAAATGTTAGATGAACAAAGTGGTATAAGTCAAAGTAAGAAAAGAATAAATCCATCAACAAAAAAAGAAGGTAGTTTATTTAGTGAAGTGGGATTTACTAATACAGGAGCTGGTGAATATAATGATAAAGGTGGAGCAAGTAGGTTCTTTTTTAATGCAAAAAACTATGGAGGTAGAGAAGATTTTTTTATATATAAAGAAAAAAATATAATAATATGGAATACAAAATCCTTAAATACACAAGAATACAAAATGGAAGAATGTATAGAAGTGTCAGATGCATTGAGACAGGCAAGAGAAAATATATTGCAGAAGCCAGAGTTGTATGGGAACAACACTATGGTAAAATACCTGTTGAACACCATATCCATCACAAAGATGAAAACCCACTCAATAATGACATTCTCAATCTTGAATGTTTACACAAAGATGAACATTGGGCACTTCACGCTGATGATAGAAGAAAAACAGTCACATCTATTGATGGAAGAGAATATATTGAATGTTCAGATTGTAAACAATCAAAATGCATTAGTGAGTTCTATAGAAACAAATCAAGAGGTATTGGTGCCTATTGTAAACTATGTTCTGGAAGAAGACTTAGAGAATGGAGAGACAATAATAGAGAACACCATAATCAATACCACAGAGAATACAGAACAAAGTAGGTTCTTTTATGTAGCAAAAGTTTCAAAAAAGGAGAGAAACTTAGGCTTAGATAATTTTGAAGATAAGATTATAGAAGGTAGAGATGAAGGACAAGATACAAGATCAGTTGCTTTTAAGAAAAGACCAACACCTATGAAGAACACACACCCAACTTTAAAACCAATCAATCTAATGACTTATCTTTGTAGATTGATAACACCACCAGGAGGAATTATTTTAGACCCTTTTATGGGTTCAGGTTCAACTGGTATATCTGCTTGTTTAGAAGGATTTAGATTTGTAGGTATGGAATTAGATGAAGATTACTTTAAGATTGCAGAAGCAAGGATAAATAACTTTGAAGAGTATAGAAAATTATTAAAGAAGTAATGAATATAGTAAATAATATAGAATGGAAAGAAAACTATTTAGATGCTATTATTGTTGATATGAATAATATAAATGAAAACTTTTAAGGGAGAGTAAAACTTAGTGGTATAATATAAATAATAAATATAAATATATAAATGAATGAGTAAAGATAGTGATATGAGTAAATGGTTAAATAAAAAATCATTTAACCTAAAAGATGAGTATTATACACCAAAGATTTTAGTTGATGTTATATTAGAGTTTATTAAACCCAACTCAACTATATGGTGTCCATTTGATACTGAGACAAGTGAGTTTGTTATACAATTAAAAAGTTCAGGTCATAATGTAATCTATTCTCACATATGGCAAGGTAAAGACTTCTTTGAATATGAACCTGAACAATATGATTATATTATATCTAATCCACCATTCTCAAGTAAATTAAAAGTATTAGATAGATTATATAAATTAGATAAACCATTTGCAATGGTATTAGGACTACCTATTCTAAACTATCAAGAGATAGGTAACTTCTTTTTAGATAAAGATTTACAATTATTGATAGTAGATAAGAAAGTTAGTTTTGATGGTAACACAGCTTCATTTAATAATTCTTACTTTTGTCATAAGTTTTTACCAAAAGATTTAATGTTTAGACATTTAGAACATAACAATTCTGGTAAGAACCATATAAAATCATCAATGTATTAAATGAATTTAGATGCAACAATAGTATATCAAAAAAACCATAATGCTTTACAAAGTGATAAAAGATTTATTATTAACCAAGGTTCTTCAAGGTCATCTAAAACCTGGTCTCTATGTCAATTAATAATTGTATGGTCATTAACTAATCCAAATAAAACAATATCTATTGTAAGAAAAACATTTCCTACATTAAGAGCAACTGTAATATCTGCTTGTTTAGAAGGATTTAGATTTGTAGGTATGGAATTAGATGAAGACTACTTTAAGATTGCTGAAGCAAGAGTAAATAGTTTTGAAGAGTATAGAAAGCTACTAAAATAGAAAACATGCAGAATCATGATATATACTAATAAATATATATAAATGAATAAACAATAAAAAATCATAAACATAATGGAAGAAAAGAAAAGAGGTGGTGTAAGAGTTGGTGCTGGTAGAAAGAAAAGAGATGAAGAAAAATCTGTAATAGAATTATTAGATAAAATCATTGATAAAGAATTAGTTGCTAATGAATTACTAAAAAGAATTAAAGCAGGTGATGCAAGAGCAATGACTTTATATTTTAACTATAGATTTGGAAAACCACTTGCTACAATAGAACAGACTACAACACTAAATGTAAATGACATTGAATTAAAGGATTTAATAGACTTTAAGACAACAAAAGACAATGAGTAATAACTTTACTTATCTATAAAAAAATAGTGTCTTAAAACAACTTAAAATGATTTATGAGTAAAGTAATACTTAATGATAAATATAAAAAACTATTTACATCACCAACAAGGTTCTATGTATTGACAGGAGGAAGAGGTTCATCTAAATCTTTTTCTGTTGCTTATTGGTGTGCTTTAACTTTACTATTTGAAAGAGGACATACTATTCTATTTACAAGATATACTATGAAGTCAGCACATATATCTATTATACCAGAGATTACATCTAAAATAGAACTTATGGGTCATTTAGATAAGTTTGATATAACAAAAGATAGTATTACATCAAAGACAACAGGTTCAACTATTCTATTTAGAGGTATTAGAACATCAAGTGGTGACCAATCAGCAAATCTTAAATCATTACAAGGTGTAACCACATGGATTTTAGATGAAGCAGAAGAGTTGATGAGTGAAGAAACATTTGATAAGATAAACTTATCAGTAAGACAGAAAGGAAAACAGAATAGAGTTATTCTTTTATTAAACCCATCTACAAAAGCACATTGGATATATGAGAGATTTTTCCAATCAAAAGGTGTTGAACCTGGTTCTAATATAACAAAAGATGATACTACTTATATTCACACAACATATTTAGATAATAAAGATAATTTAGATTTATCATTTCTAAAAGAATTAGAAAACACAAAGACTAATAATGTTGTTAAATACAATCATATTATATTAGGTGGTTGGTTAGATAAAGCAGAAGGTGTTATATTTAATAATTGGGAGTTAGGTGAGTTTAATGAAGATAGTGATTGGGAAGCAGGAGCAGATTTTGGTTGGTCTCAAGATCCAAATACACTTATTAAAGTTAGTATTGATAATAAGAATAAAATGATTTGGTTAAAAGAAGAATTATACAAGACTGGTTTAACCACAACAGAATTATCTAATATATTTAGAGATGTTATAGGTAGAAGACTTATTATTGCTGATTCAGCAGAAGGAAGACTTATTGAAGAAGTTAAAAGAACTGGTGTCAATATAAAACCTTGTGTTAAAGGAGCAGGTTCTGTTAAAGAAGGTATATTACTAATGAAAGATTATAGAATGATAATAGATCCTAATAGTAGTAATTTGATTAAAGAACTTAATAACTATATTTGGTCTGAGAAAAATGAAAAGCCAATAGATATGTATAATCACTTATTAGATGCAGCAAGATATATTATTACACATAGGTTGAAGAAACCACAAATACAAAAATATAGAATTAGATAAAATGAATAACACTATAAAAATAATCATAGAAATCATAGGAGCATCAAAATCAGATTACACAACAATGTTAAACATTAAACCACAAGACCAGGTTATTAAACTTAAAAGAATAATTGAAAGGTTGAATGCAGAGATAAGAGATCTAAAATTGCAATTATTACTCAAAAGCGAGGAATAATTAGATATAATAGAATAAAAAACAAAAGAACATTAAGGTGTTTTTACTATGTGTAACACTTAATAGAGTTTTACTAATAAAAATAGAATAATTAAATGAACCAATTTTATTTAACAATAGATTTACTTAAACAAAGATTATTAAACAATGTAAATGTAAATACTGTTATAGAGGCAAGAGATGGAGATAAAGATTTATATAAGAAAAACATATACCCACTTGCAGTAGTAAACCCTACCAGCGCAGACTTTTCTAATAGTAAGGTAACATTTTTTACATTTGAGGTAGCAGTATTAGACCAAAGAGACATAAGTAAAGAACCAGGAGATAAATATAATGGTAATGATAACTATATTGATAACTTAAACATTACATCAGCAATTATAAATGACTTAGTAAATTATTTAAGATTACAGAATAATGATGATTTGATAGAATTAGTATCAGTAACAGATGCTAACAAAGTAGAGATGAGTGGATATAATAGTTTGGATGGGTGGTTCATCACATTAAAGTTATCAGTTCCTAACACACAAAATTATTGCTAATTAGATGATTACAATTTCACAGAGTATTCAATCATATATAAATGCAATGGTTGAAGATATAAAAGCAGCAGCACCTAATAGTTCAGGTGAATTGAGAAATTCTATTCAAGCAGATATAGTTCTAACAGAGAATAGTTATGAAGTAAATATATTGATGAAAGAATATGGTGAGTATCAAGATAAAGGAGTAAATGGAACACAAGTTAGTTGGGGCTCACCTTATTCTTTTAAGAAAATGATACCACCATCAGTTTTAGATAAATGGATTGTAAAGAAAGGAATTGCACCAAGAGGAAAGAATGGTGAGTTTTTAAGTAGATCAGGATTAAAGTTTGCCATAGCAAGAAGTATAATGATAAAAGGTATTAAACCAAAAAACTTTATAGAACCAAATATAGATCCTAAATTAGAAGGACTTGCTAATTTAACAGCAGAAGAGATTTGGGATAACTTTGTAGAAGAACAAAATAAAAAAGATAAGAATAAGTAATGAGTAGAAAATTGACATTAGATATAAACTTTATTGATACACCAAGAGATGGTGATGTATTTGGTTATCAAATTAGTAATAATGGAGTTCCATTATCTTTTAATGGATTTGATGGCTGGGATAAAGTATTTAAAGAATCAACAGATTATACTAATGCCAATGGATATATTACTATGTTAAATAGTGATTTAACACCTAATACAAGTGATAATGCCTCTATTGGTAATGGCTTTAATGGAGTAGTAAATGTTATTAAAAGACAAAGCACAGGTAAGTATATTTGTGTTGGTGGATTTACATCTTATCAAGGTGTAACTTTATCAAGTAGAAAAATATGTAGATTAAATACTGACTTTACTTTAGACACATCATTTACACCACCAGACTTTTCAGTTGATTTACCTACATTAGAAATTGATTCTAATGATAAAATATATTTAGGTAGTTCAAATACTACAAGTGGTAAAGGTAGATTAGTTAGATTAAACGCTAACGGTACTTTAGATGGTGGTTATATGCCTGGAATTGGTTTTGATAGACCAGTTATGGCAATTAAATTACAACCAGATGGTAAATTACTTGTAGCTGGTGTATTCACGACATTCAACTCATCACCAGCAAAAGGTATTATTAGACTTGGTATTACTGGTGTTAAAGACGTTTCTTTTAATGGTGTTAACCAAGGTTTTGTTTTAAATAATTCATATCCAAGAACAATAGATTTACAATCAAATGGTGATATAGTAATAGGTGGAGATTTTTATATGTATAATAATACAGCTTGTGGTAATATAATAATACTTACATCAACAGGAGCAGTCTCAAAAGTTCCTACTGATTTAGATAATTCACCAGGTGGGATACTTAGTGAGAATGTTCTGAAGGTTCTTGTAGATCCATCAGATAGAATATATGTAACAGGTAAGTTTGAAAGATATGGTGGTGGAGTTGCTTGTAATAAAATCATAAGACTATATAAAAATACATTTAACAATTGGGTTCCTGATTTAACATTTAATGTTATTAGTCAAGGTTTAGATAATGGAAATTCAATATATACAACTGGTGGATTTGATATGTTATTAAATGACAATGGTAACTTAGTTGTAGTTGGTAACTTTGGTACAGTGCAAGGAACAACAACACAGAATATAGCAGTTCTTGATGAAACTGGTATTTTATCACCAGATGGTGAAGATACAACAGGTGTATTTACTCTTAGTGTTGGAGCACCAACATTGAAGACTATATCAAACTTAGGAGATAGATTTATTTTAGGTGGTTCATTTAATAGTTATTCAAACATAGGAGTACCTGCAGTATCATCACAATTTGTTATACCAATCTCACCAACATTTTCTCAAAATGTTTATAATACATATGACAATTTAGTAGAATATAATTTAGATTATGGTATTACATATTCTATTATTAGTTCAACTGTAAGTATGACTGCATCAGTAGATTTTACAGATACAACACCAACTGATGAACCTACTGGTCTATGTATAATACAACCAGATGATAAAGCAATTATATATAATATATCTTATTTTAGTGGCACAAGTTCTACATTGATTAGAATAAATCCTGATGGAACATTAGAAAATACATTTGATGCAAGTGGTTCATATGTATCATCACCAATAAGTATAAAAATACAACCTGATGGAAAGTTATTTGTATGTAATGATGATATACTTGTTAGGTTAAATCAAGATGGTTCAGAAGATTTAGACTTTATATATGAAACATTTAATGGAGGCACACCTGTAATTTCTGTATTACCAATTGATAATAATAACTTCTATTCTTATGATGGAGGTGTAATTTTTAAATATAATTTAATTGGTTTAACATACTCATATGATACATCATATGGTTGGGAGAATAATGGGTATATTGAAGCAACAATAGTTGGTTTTAACTCAGTTATTAAACAACCAGATAATAAAATCTTATTCTCAATCTCAGCAACTTCATCTATTAGAGCAAAAGGTGGTACATTCTCAAAATCACCTGGAGTTTATAGATTAAACACAGATGGTTCATTTGATAATACATATAGTTTTTCTGCAACAAGTTCATTGTTTCCATCAAATCTTATGGTTTTACAAAATGATGGTAGATTATTGGTTGCATTAGATAACTATATAATTACTGCTTCTAATATAAAAAGATATAATACTAATGGATCATTAGATACAACATATAATACAAATGATATAACTATTGAAGCCATAAATACAAAAATAGAGATACAAAGTGATAATAAAATAATTTTATATACAAATGATGGTTCTTCTATATATGTAACATCAACAGATGAATACTATTCTATAATAAGATTAAATACTGATGGTTCATTTGATAGCACATTTAACTCACAATTATATACAATAGGTAATATAAAGACAGTTACTAACTATAGCAATAATGATATGTTAGTAATAGGTAGTGAAGCAACATGGCCAGGTTTTACAAATAATGGTAACATAACAAGAATAGATAAAGATGGTAATGAAGTTTTAGTAGCAGATATAGATCTATATACACCTTCAGCAGTTAGAATGGAATATACATTTGATAATCAAGAGATAGTTCTAAATGATGTTTATGACACAACAGATTATGTAGAGATTACATATACAAATGAAAGTTTAACATTAGAAGAATTAGTTCAAGAAATTGCAGTAAGAAGTCCTTATTTAATAGTTAGTAACTCAGCATCTTTTAGTAGTGTAAATTACAAGATTAGAGTTTATGAAGGAAGTATATTCACAGGACCATCACAATCAATAAACTATGACATTACAAAAGATAAACTATTTACAGGACAATCAAACATTTATGTGAATATAAACAATTTAGTTAGAGAAAAATTAGAAGCAAATGTAACTACATTTAATGATAGTTCATATTTCTCATCACAATTATTACCAGACAATATGAGTAAGTGGGTATTAGTTGATGAGACTATATTTGATGGAGCTGCAACACAATCAACTGCTATGTATTATTTACATGCTTTGGATGGTTATTTATATAACTATGAACAACAAGGTTCACCAAATGTTTTTATCAATGGTTATAAAAGATATATACATAGAAACCAACCACAGAGAATATATTTTCAAACTAACTTTTTAATAGGTATAACTATGACAGATGAGTTTGGTAACTCATATAGTCCTACCTGGGATGCTACAAATATATTATCAGATAATAAAAAGTATATTCAAAGTTTTGAGGTTGATCCTTATTATAGAATACCTGGTGGTTCAAGACCAATAACTTTAACAAGTTATGTTGATTACAACTTTACTTATGATGCTGGGGCTGGAAGAGTATATACTATAACAAAAAGATTTGAAATATATGATGATTGTAAATATGACTTATATACGATAGTTTATAAGAATAAGTTTGGTGTTTTAGAGAGTATTGCCTTTTCAAGAAAAGCAGTAAAATCATTAGATGTAAAAGCAGTTGACTATGAAAGAAGTATATTAGATTATAATGGTAGTTATGATATAACAAGACATACAAATAAACAATATAATCTAAATGGTTATGAAAGTTGGGTATTAAATACAAATTGGATGCCAGAATATATGAATGAAGCATTTGAAGAATTGACTTTAACAGAAGAAGCATGGATTATTAAAGAGGATGGTTCAATTATTCCTATTGTTAAAGAAGACACAAGGATTGATTTTAAGACACAATTAAATGATAAGTTGATACAATATACCATGAAGGTAAAAATGAGCCACCAGGTGATTAAAAACATACTATAAGATGAAGGTACAAGTTTATATAGGAGAAGATAAGTTAGATTTATTTGATGATGAAAAAATCTCAGTAACACAGAAGTTAAATGACATTGAAAAGTTGAGTAATGTTTTTACAGACTTTACTAATAGTTTTACTGTGCCAGCAACTCCAAATAATAATAGGATTTTGAAACACTATTATGATGTTGATGTTGATGGTAGTTTTAATGCTAATATAAGAATAGATGGATTTATTGAAATAGATACATTACCTTTTAAGTTTGGCCAGTTTCAATTAGAAGGTGTTGTTGTAAAACAAAATAGACCTGATAACTACAAGATAACATTTTATTCAAAAGCAGTGCAACTATCAAAATTATTTGGTGATGACACAATAGACCAATTAGATTATATTACAGTTGATGATGTTAAAGTAAAAACTTTTGATAGTTTATCACAATTTGATTATGTTTATAGTCAAACAAGCCTTTTAGATTCATTAAATAACCCATCATTCAAAGGAGGTAATGTAATAACACCTTTAATAGCATATACAGATAGAGCATGGCAGTATGGAACTAATAATACCAAAGATATATCAAAAAGTAGTTATCCAATTTTAGATACTGAATTAAGACCAGCATTGAAAATTATTAGAATAATTGAGGCAATACAAGTTAGATATGGAATAACATTTAAAAGTAATTTATTTAATGAAACATTTTTTGATAAATTATTTATGTGGATGAATAACACTACTAAAGTAACAGCAAATAAACAACTAATTTTATTAGATACATTTACTGAAAATGATCCAAGTTTATATTATTCTAATGTTTCTAAAACTGATAATACATTTTCTTTTACTGATAACGCTTATTTATATGATCCAGACAACAGGTTTAATATATCTGTATATTTATTTGGTTTAACAAGTAGAACTGGTGCAAGTATAGCAGGTGCTGATTTTATATATGAAATCTTTGATGGTGATGGTAATTTAGTTCATACTGAAACAAGACAAGTTCCATCATCACCACAAAATCTATTCTTTACTTTACCTATACCACAATCAAATGTTCCAAAGAATTATTCATTTAGGTTTAAGGTATTATCAACTGTTGATTATATATTTACCAGTTCATTACTTATATTTTCTAATAACTTTGGTAGTGGGCCTTATGATACAGTTAGAATAAGTGGTGCAGATGTACAATATGTAACAGTTGAGAATAGCCTACCAAAGATGAAAGTTATAGATTTTTTACAAGGAATAATGAAAATGTTTAAACTTGTTATAAGACCTATAACAACTACTACATTTTATATTGATACATTAGATAATTTTTATGATTTTAATAATCCTTTTATTAAGGCAAACATATTAGATATAACCAAGTATGTAGATACTACTAATGTGAATATAGATAGACCATCAATATATAAAAAGATAGAATTTCTTTACCAGAAAACTGAAAATGTTTTAGGTAAAAGATTTAGAGAGACAATAAATGATCCAGTAAATAAAATAATTGGTTATGGTGACTTAAAAAGTTTTTATCCACAGATTGCAGAAGATAATGATTTAAAAGTTGAATTGCCATTTGAGAATATGTTATTTGAGAGAATGACTATACAACCGCCAAATGTAAATGAAGGAGAACTTACTGAGATATGTATTGGTGAAAGTTATTCTTTAAACCAAGACCAAATCACAGTATCAAGAAATGATTCAAAACCAATTTTATTTTTTAATAATGGGGTTGTTGATATATCAGCAAGACCACTTAAAATAAAATTTAATATATCATCAGTTCAAACACTAAACCTAATATACAACATTGGTAATACAGATAATCAAGTGTTTGATGATGTTACACAAACTATAAACTGGGGTGAAGAAGAAGACCCTTGGCATTTAAAATATGTAACACAATCATTATATAGAAACTTCTGGAGTAATTGGATTACAACAATCTATTCAATTAAACAAAGAAAGTTTAAGTTTGAAGGTTATTTACCACCAAGATATATTCAAGAATTATCATTAAATGATAGATTGATTATAGGACAGAATAAATATAAAATAAATGATTATACAATAGATTTAGTAACAGGTAAAACTACCTTTAATCTATTCACTGATATAAAAAAACAACAAACAATTTAAGATGAAGATAGAAAGTTTATTAGATTTAACAATAGAAGATTACTTAATGATAACATCATTAAATGGTAAAGATGAAGATTTCATAAAAAAGGAAATGTTAAGATACTTCAATTTAGGTCACCTAAGTATAACAGAGGTTGATTTATTTATGAATAATTTAGGTAATATACTTAAAACAGATGCCAAGTTTATTCAAAGATTTGAATTAGATGGGGTTGAGTATGGATTTATACCTAATTTAGATACAATTACAGCAGCAGAGTGGATTGATATAGACAATTATCAAAGAGAACAGAAAGATATACACAGACTATTATCTATTTTATATAGACCAATTGTTAAAAAGTTTAATTGGTTTGGTTTTTTTAATAAAGGAAACTACTCAATTAAGCCATATGAAGGCACAACAGAAAAGTTGAGAAAAGCACCACTTGAAGTTTATTTAGGAGCAATGGTTTTTTTTTATCTTTTAAACAAGAAACTATTGCTAAGTTCCAGTATTTATACTCAGACACTGATGATAGAAACAGTGAAGAAAGACAAAACACTAACTATACAGCAGAAAGTCAATTTAGTGAAGAGTTTGGATGGTATAACTTAGTATTTAGAGCAGCAGGTGAAGATTATATAAAGATAAACAAAGTATTACAATCACCAGCAATAGAGTTTTTAATGTATATAAACTTTTATATCAAAAAACAAGAATTAGAAAAAATAAGATTAAAAAGATGATAATAAGTGAGACACTAAGATTATTACAATTATATGATTATAATAAACAAGGTAAAATAGTAGAAATGGCTAAGGGAAAGTATGAAACAATTACTTTTAGAAATGTTTTTAATAAGATAAGAAGAAAAATAAAAAATATATTATGAGTGATTTAAAAAAGGTTATATCAATTGAATTAGATGACAATACAAAAACTGGTTTAGATAATATAGATAAGACATTTGATAAAGTTGATAACTCAATAAAGAATGCTACAAAAACATCAGCCAATTTAAGACAAGAACTTAAACAATTACAAAGAGATTTGTTATCAGGTAAGTTTACAGGGGAAGAGTTTACAAAAGCAACTCAAAGAGCAGGAGAACTTAAAGATACTATTGGTGATTTGAATAGTAGAATAAACACATTATCATCTGATACAAAGAACCTTGATGCTCTTGTTAGTACTGCAACTGGAATTGCTGCTGGATTTTCTATTGCACAAGGTGCTGCTGGATTATTTGGTGATGAGAGTGAAGAATTACAACAATCTTTATTAAAGGTTCAATCAGCAATGGCTGTTCTAAATGGTTTAACAGAGATACAAAATCTATTACAAGGTGAAAGTAAAGTGGCAATACTTGCTACAAGTGTGGCTCAAAAGGTTCAAAACTTTATTATCAATGGAACTACAACAGCAACTGTGGCTCAAACAGCAGCAACAACTGTTCAAACAGCAGCAACAGAAGGTTTAACAGTTGCTACTAATACAACAGTAGTTGCATCAAGAGCATTAAGAGTTGCTTTATTGGCAACTGGTATTGGTGCAATAGTAGTTCTTATAATTTCTTTAGTAAGTGCAATGGATGACTATGCTCAAAGCACAAAAGATGCAGAACAAGCACAAAAAGATTTTAATAATCAATTAGAACTAACTAAAGCATTTGCTGAAGATGAAAGAGAAGCAATTGACCTTGCAACACAAGTGGCTTTGGCTAATGCAAGAAAGAGGGGTGCAAGTGACAAAGAAATGAGACAAATAGAACTTAATGGTATTGAGGAAACTATAAAGTCAAGAAAAAAAGAAACAAATGCTTTACAAGATAAGTTAAATAAAGAGCAGGCCATGTTTGAGGCTGATTTAAAAAAGAAGGAGGAAATTAAAGCCAAGTATGAAAACTCAGGCTTTTCAATGAGTAACTATTTAGCAAGTGAGCGTGCTTTTTCTAAAAAATACTCTGAAGAAAACATGGCTAAAAGAAAGGAGACTAATGACAAAATACTTGAACAAATAAAAGAAGGTAATGATGCAGTTCAAAATCTTGATAGAGAAAGACAAATAAAAAAGGCAAACTGGGATGCTGATGATGCTGAAAAAAGTAGAGATAGAATAGCAGATAGAAATAAAAAAGAACATGATTTATATCTAAAAGGTATTCAAGACTATTTAACTGCAACAAAGGATAGTTTTGATAGACAACACTATTTAATAAACAATGATAATAATCTTACATTAAAAGAGAAGAAAGCATTTAATAAAAAGATTGCTGATGCTGATGCTGCTCAAAAGAAAGCAATAGCAGATAAACAACTTGCTGATGATATGGCATCAGCACAACAAGCAATTGATATATTAAACCAATTAAAAGAGGATGCTGAAACACCAGCAGAAAGAGAATTAAGAGAGTATAATGAAAAGAAGGCTGTATTAGAGGCAAACAATTTATCAATAGAGGAATTGACAAGACAGCATATTAAAAAAATGCAACAGATTCAGGCTGATGGTGAAGAGAAAGATAAAGCAAAACAACAGGAAGAACTTGAAAGACAACAAATTGTAACTGATGCTAAAATAGGGTTAAGAAATGCTGAACTTGATGCTACAATAGCAGCATTTAACATTGCTGCTGGATTTGCTAAAAAAGGTAGTGACTTACAAAAAACTTTAATCATTGCTGAAAAATCAGCAACAATTGCTAAGATTATTATGAATACAATGTATGCAAATGCAGCAGACAAAGCTTATGCAGCAACTTTGGGACCATATGGGGCAGCGTATTTAGCAGCTAAGATACCTACTAACTATACTCAAATGGGTATAGGTATAGCAACAACTATTGCTGCTGCTGCACAAGCATTATCATCAATGGGTGGTGGAAGTTCAGGAGGTTCTGGAGGTGGTGGAGGTGCAGCAGCAGCACCACCAGCTCAATTTAATATAGTGGGTCAGTCATCAACTAATCAATTAGCAGGAACTATTGCTGATAGACAACAACAACCACTTAGAGCATATGTTGTAGGTAATGATGTATCAACACAACAAGAGTTAGATAGAAACAGAATACAGAATAGTACCTTCTTGTAAAAGATTGAATTATTTACAAAAAAAAATAAAGTGTTTATAAAGTATGGAAGTATTTAAGGTTAAATATGATAATGAAACAGATGGTGACTTATATGGTATATCTATTGTAGATGATCCAGCTAATGGTTTTGATTTTATTGCAATGAGTAATAAAGTAGAGATTAAGTTAGCATCTGATAAAAAGAAACAAATACTTTATGGTATTGTTTTAAGACCAGAACAAAAGATTTATAGAGAGTTTGAAGATGGAACACCTTTCCAACTTATGTTTGATGCAGAGACTATAGAAAGGTTCTCACAAGATTTTATGAAGAAAGGTTACCAAAGAAACTCAACATTCAACCACGAAGAAGATTTGAAATTAAGTGATAGCACAGTAGTAGAGAGTTGGATTGTAATGAATAAAGAAAATGATAAGGGAAATAATATAGGATTACCAGTAGAAAATGGTGACTGGGTTGTAGGTATGAAATTATCAGATAAGTCTTGGGGTGAATATGTTGAGACTGGTAAAGCAAAAGGATTTAGTATAGATTCATTTGTTCAGTTTGAGAAGATAAATATGAAAAAAACTTGTGAAGACTGCTTAACACAAGAGGTTGAATTAAATAGCAGAGAAAATAATAAAGAGGAAAATATGAGTATGTTAAAAAAACTTATCAAACTTTTCAGTGAAGGTGAAGTTACACTTGCATCATTAGATACAACTGAATTAGGAACACTTACAGCTGATGCCTTTGAGATTGGTAACATTGTATATGATGCCAATTTACAACCTGTTGTTGATACAGAGTTTTCAGCAGAAGGAAAGGTTTATTCAACTGATGCTACTGGAACAATTGTAGAAATTAGTGATGTTGCTGAAGAAACAACAGATCAATTAGAGGAAGCACCAGTATTAGCAGAAGATGTGGCACCAGAAGTTGCAACTAATGTTGAGGAAACTACAACAGCAATTGTTGATGAAGTGGCTAAACCAGTTGAGGATGTAGATGTAGAAGCATTGAAAGCATTAGTAGCTCAACTACAAGCAGATCTTGAAAAACTTACAGTTCAACAAGAGGCTGTTTTAATGGAGAATGTAGAGTTGAAATCAATGGCTGCATCAACAAAATTAAAAGCAGAAGTAAAAGGTCAATCACCAATTACAATGAAAACAAAAGAAGTATCTACAGATAGCACATTAGAAGCATTAAGTAGAATAACAAAAAAAAATAATAAATAATAATGGCAACAACACAAACTATCAACTCAGCATTTAATGGTGCATTGGCAGGAGAAATCTTTGTTCAAGCATTTAAGAAAGCTGATACAATCTCTCAAGGTGCTATCACTGTATTACCAAATGTTATTGGTTCAGGTTACTTACCTAAACTTGGTTACTCAGCTGGATTAGCTGCTTATTCTTGTGGATTTGATCCAACAGGAACTGTTACTTATACTGATAAAGAAGTAGCAACAAAAAAATATGAAATTAAACATGAACTTTGTAAAGATGAGTTCCACCAAACATTCCAAGCTCAACAAGCAGGTTTATTTGGAGCAGCAAATGAGATTCCAGCAACTATTGCAGATGCAATCTTGTTAGCAATGGTAAACAACATGGGTGCTTTAGTAGACACTCAAATCTGGCAAGGTACTGGTGTAACAGGTTCATTTGCAGGTCTATTGGCTCAATTTGTGGCAGATGGAGATGTAATTGACATTGTTGGAACAGCATCAACAGTAGCAAATGTTCAAGCAGAACTTTCTAAAGTTTATCTTGCAATCCCAGAAGAAGTAGTTGGAGAAAGTGATATTATTATTGCAGTTTCACCTAATGTAGCAAGAAACTATAAATTATCACAAGTTGGTAACTATATGGTTGGTACACCAGTTGGAGACAAAACTTTAGATTATATTGGTTTGCCAGTTGTATCTATTGCAGGTCTTCCATCAAATACTATCTTGGCTTACAGAACTAAAAACTTAGGTTTCTTAACTGGATTAGAAGCAGACTTAAACAATGTATCTATCAAAGATATGGATGAATCAGATTTATCAGGTAACATCAGAACTAAAATTGTATTCTCTGCTGGTGTAGGTTATTCATTTGGAAATCAAATTGTTTACTCAAGAGTATAATAAATTAAATATAGTGTAATATAAAGGGTCTGTAAAAAACTCAAGGTTAGAATAAAGGCCCTTCATATTATATTAAGAAAAAAAAAACTAAAACATATGGCATGTGACATTACAAAAGGTAAAGGTCTATTAGCATGTAAAGATGCAGTATCAGGATTAAAAGCAATTTATGTTGCTAATTTTGATGAATATAACTTTACTACATCATCAACAGATGCAGGACACTTACTTACAGACATAGGTGATTTAGATGTTGTTTATAAATATGAATTGAAAAACTCAGGTAATACATTTACACAAGATATAACATCATCAAGAGATAATGGGACAACATTTTTTAATCAAACATTAAACTTTGTTCTAACAAAATTATCAGCAGAGATGGAGTTTCAAATTAAAATGATGGCTTGGGGAAGACCTCAAATCTTTGTTGAAGCAAACTCAGGAGATGTATTCTTAATGGGTAAAAACCATGGTTGTGAGATCTCAGGTAAAAGTGAGGTTCAAGGAACAATGGATTCATTAAATGGATATACTTTAACTGCAGTAGGAATGGAAAAAGAACCAATTTGGTATCTTACAGGTTCTGCTTCAAATAATATGAAAGCATTAAATGCAACAGCATCACAAATACCAGGATAATAAACCTTAAAATTATTTATAAGAAGAGAACTCACAAGGTTCTCTTTTTTTATTTATTTACAAAACAGAACTCAGGTGTTTTTATAGAAAATAACAGAGTATATGTCATTAAAGATAATTGAGATAAGTGGTGCAACAGGAGGAGACTATTTAACAGTTGATAATAATATAATCACAGTAGATAGCAACTTATACACTGCTGATATGACTATAAACCCAGACACAACATACTTTTTAAGAGTTCCTTATAGATTTTTTACAAGTGAAGTAAAATTAGTTATGTGGAGTGAGATTAAACAAGTAGAAACAATATATGAACTACCAGCATTACAAGAAGATGGCATAATGGTATTAGAGTTCTACCATCAGTTTATTGATAATGAAACATTTGAAGTAAGAGTAACTGATTTAACAGATAAACTTATGTGGAGAGGTAAAATTATGGCAACAACACAAACAGATTTAGAAGATTATATCTTACATAAAGTTGTTGATAATAATATAATAAAAATATAATTTAATATGAAGAAAATACATTTTATAGAAATGAATAAATATGTAAAGGTTGATGTACAATCTTTGCTTATATCAAGTAATAAATGGATTACAAATGGTGTAAATAATGAATACTTTTATGTAGTAGAAGAAGCATATTTAGGATCACCAACTAATCAATCTATTATTGATAACTTTACAAATTATATTTTAGGAGAAGGTTTAATTGATGAAAGTGGTTCAGTTGATGTTACTACTATTTTAGGTGAAGAAGATTTAAGAAATGCAGTTACAGACTTTAAGATGCAAGGTGCCTGCGCTTTTCAAGTGATATATAATTTTGGTGGTGGTGTAAATAAACTTTATTATATACCAACAAAATCATTGGCAGTAAATAAAGAAGCAGACATTACAGATGATATAACATCTTATTGGTATTCTTTTGATTGGAGATTTAGAACAAGATATAAACCACAAGAGTTTCCAGCATTTGGTTATGGTAATGGATTAGAGACAGAGATACTTTATATTAAAAGACAATCTGCTCAACCAGTTTATGCCCTACCAGATTGGCAGTCAGGTATTCAGTATTGTCAAACAGAGGAAGAGTTATCTAACTATTATAATAAACATATTAAGAATAACTTTTCAGCAGGAAAGATTATCAACATCAATCAAGGAACAACAGATTCAGAAGAAGCAAAGGAAGAAGCAGAACAAGTAATTTTAAGAAAGGTTACTGGTTCAAATGCTGCTGGTAATACAGTAGTATCATTTAATGATAATTATGAGAACAGAACCACTGTGGAGAGTATTGAGATAACAGATGCTTACTCACAGTTTCAGTTTTTAAGTGCAGAATGTTTAGAGAAGATTATGTTAAGTCATAAAGTAAATGATAAGTCTTTATTTGGATTACCAATGCCAACAGGTTTTAACTCAGCAGCAGAACAAATGGTTCAATCATTAAAGATTTTATATAGAAGTCAAATCAATCCTATGAGAAAGATTTTAACAACAGGTTTAGAGAAAGCATTTAAGAAGACAAATCCTAATGTTAAATTAGTATTTGTTGATTATGAAGAATTAAGAGTTACAACACAACCAATAATAGAACAACCAATAGTAGAACCACAGACACTAAAAATGGCTGCTGAGAAGGTTAGTTTTGATTATGATGACACATTGACTACTGAAAAAGGAGTTCTTGCTTTAGAGAGAGCCTTAGCAAGTGGAAAAGTAGTATATATTATATCAGCAAGAGGAACAAAAACAGGTATGTTATCATTTGCTGATGAACATGGAATACCTTTTAACAGAGTATTTGCTACAAGTTCAAATAAAGCAAAGGTAGAGAAAGTTTTAGAATTAGGTATTGAAACACACTATGATAACAACCAAGATGTTGTAGATGAATTGCCAGGAATAGGTAAAAAAATATAATAGAAATATAATGGGATTACAGACAATTTTAATCAAACAAGATGAACTAACAAGAAATACTATTATAGGTGGTAATGTAGATGTTGATAGATACTTACAAGCAATTAAGGCTTGCCAAAATCTTTTAATAAAACCTTTATTAGGAGCAGACTTATATAACAAGATAGTTTCTGATTTTGAAACAAACTCATTAGCAGGATTATATTTAGAATTATTCAATGATTATGTTAGTGAGATGATTATTCATGGTTCAGCAGAGATATATTTAACACAAGGTGCTTATATGGTTACTAATAATGGTATCACAAAAGGTAAGACAGATAATGCTGATAGTGTTACTAAAGAAGAAGTAGATTATTTAGTTCAGGCAAGTAGAAAGTTATATACTTTATATGAAGAACAATTTTTGAATTGGATTAAAGTAAATACTATACCAGAATATGATAAACCTTGTGGAGTTAAACACAGAACTTATGGAGGATGGTTTATCAAGAAAGGAAATAATTGTAGATAATGATAAGAGGAGAATATAAGATTAAAGATAAAGATATAATAAAACTATCTAAACTTTATGAAGAAGTTAAAATAGAGAAGGAAAAAGAAAAAAAAGAATTAAAGGATGATAGTAATAAACACAGGAGCAACAGCTAATGATGGAACTGGAGATAAGTTAAGAGATGCTTTTATCATTGTGAATCAAAACTTTTTAGATATACAAGGCATATTAGATATAGTTTTAACAGATAGTTCAATCATACCTATAAGTCAAATTAGTGGATTACAAACTATATTAGATGATTTAAGTTATCAAGTTAGTTTAATACCAACATTACAGGATGATATAAACTCAATAAACTCAACAATTTTTACAATCAACCAAACTTTGAACTCACAGAATAGTTCAATCAATGAATTATATTCTTTGGTGAATGATTTACAACAACAAATTTTTACAAAAATTGGTGAAGCACCTATTGATGGACAACAATATGTTAGAAAAGATGGTGAATGGTCAGTTGTTAGTGGAGTAACATTTTCACAATTATTAGAAAATGTAACACCTGATGGTTATTTAGGTTTAAGATTACAACCTGCAAGTGCTTCTAATAATGGTTTTTATATAAACAAATCTACAAACCAATCAGTTGGTTACTATGTAAGAAATACTGATAATGTAGGTAATGCTGCAGTGTCTGCACTTTATCTTGGTGGTTCAGGAGGTTTATATGATAACTATGTGAGTTTATTTCACGCAAATGCTGGTTATTCTATACCATATTTAAGAAACAATAATGGTTTAATCTCTAACAATGATTTATTTTTCATTGGATGGCAAGGGGCATCATTTAATTTTGTAACAAGTACAGGTACATTTGGTAATGAAACAAGCAAGTTTAAGATAACAAATAGTGGTACGGTTAGTATAGGAGTTCAACCAACTTTAGATAATGACACAACAGATATATTAGGTAGAAAAGCAGATGGAACAATTGTTAGAATTGATAAATCTTCTATTGTAGGAACAGGAAGTTATTTACCATTAGCAGGTGGAACAATGTCTGCTGATGCTGATATATTCTTTGCTAATGGTTCTAAAATTAGTGAAGGTTTAGTAGATGCAGGTGGTGATAAAGGAATTGCTTTAACCTGTGCTGTTGGTTATGAGTGGAAATGGGAAGCAGGAGAGGCTTACTTAACAAATCTTAGTGGGAACATTGTTGAACTTAAACAATATGCAAGAGCAATACCATTAGAAAATGATGATGTAACAAAAGGTTTTACAAGTGGTTCTTATTGGCTTACTTTAGGTGGTCAAATATATCAATGTCAAGATGCAACTGAAGGTGCTGCTGTTTGGGTTTCAGCTGAAGATTATGGTAATTTACAAATAGTAACAGATAATGGTAACACAACTACAAATACAATAAGAATAAACCCAGGTGGTAATCCTGGTTTAGTTATATTAGATGCAGATGAAATAACTGGTATAAATGCTAATACAAGTGGAATTAGTATTACTGGTGGTTCAGGCCAATCAATGACAATTACTCCTACAGATTTTACATTTACAAAAGAAAATGCTGAACCTGGATTTAAGATTTTATCAAAAGGAGCAGCTACTAATGCTACTTCTTCAGTACAATTTGATTTGCCAGATAAAGTTGATGCAACTTATACATTAGCAACAACAGTAGATTTACCAACAAAAACATCAGACTTAATAAATGATGGAGATAATGGTACAAGTCATTTTATATCTTTAGAAGATTTACCAAGCACACTTACACTTTATCCTACAACTGCAACAAGTAGTATTGGTGGATATAACAAATTAGTTTCTTCTATTACAGACCCAAGTTACAATACTACAGCAGTAGATGTATCAACAGGGGCTATTACAGGAACAGACCAATTGATTGCTGGATTGATAACAGAACCTAATCAAATTATTGGAAATCCTGGTATATTCAATATGACAACTATTGGTAACATTAGAAAAACAGCAGGTTCTGGACAAGCAGAGTTTTATTTTACAGTTTATAAAAGAGATGCTGGTGGAACTGAAACACTAATTTTACAATCAAGTAATACACCACAAATTACATCTGCTATTTATACAGAGTTTAATGCAAGTGGTTTATGGAATGATGGTATATTTGTCTCAACAGATAGAATAGTATTAAAGTTCTATGGAACAAAAGTAGGTAGTGGTTCAAACCCAACTTATGATTTTCAATTTGGTGGAACTGCTCCAGTAAGAAGTATAGTTCCAGTTCCTTTGAATGTTATACCAGTTTTATCTTTAGATGAACTTACAGATGTAGAAATTACAAGTCCTACAAACAATCAAATACCAGCTTATGAATCAGCAACTAACCTTTGGAAGAATAAGACAATAGTTGAAGATGCAATAGTAAATGGTGTTATTGATAAAGCACCTTCTCAAAATGCGGTTTTTGATGCATTGGATTTAACAAGAAGATTAATTGTTTCTAATACTGGTAGTACTGTAACAGGGACAGTTGCTGAAACAATTTTAACAAGTATGGTTGTATCAGCGAATACTTTAGATACAGTTTGTGATTTATTTATAACTCTTGATTACAATAAAAATACTGCCAATGCTATTCCGATGAAACTATATTACAATACAAGTAATAGTTTAGCTGGTGCTACACAAATCTCATTTTATAACACTGGTTCAAATAGAAATGGTGGGTTTAATAGAAAGTTTGTTGTTAAAGGAACATCTATGGATTTAATAACAACAGTACCAACATTTACACAATTAAATAACCAATTTATTGACGCAATTTTTGCAGCATCAACAGTAATAACAATAGCACCAACAGGTAATATATATTTTATATTTACAGTAGCCAATGATGCAGTTGGAACAACCTTTATAAATAAAAGAGCAACAGTAGAAAAAATGAAATTAAGTTAATATGAAAACAATAATAGATAGTAACACAGGAAAAGTTATATACACTACAAGTATAGAAACAGAATTACAAGAAAATGAAATTGAGATTGACGCTTTATTGACTGAAAGCTTTGTTAACCCATATTGGGATTTTGATACTCAAATATTTTATGAGCAAGCAACTCAAACAGAAATAAATGATGTCAGAATACCACAAGCTCTTGAAATAGATTTATTCTATACTACACTTATATCTGATCTTTTAAGAAAACATATTGAGAAGTTGAGTATTGATTTAATACCAATACCACAAGCAGCAATTGATGAAAGAGATAGATTAAGAGCAGAGTGTAACCAGAAGATTTTAGATTTAGGAATAACTAATTTTAGTTACAGACAACAAAATATAAGATTATAAAAAAATAAAAAATAAGATATGACATTTAGTAATATAAATATAGGTTTAAGTCCTAATGATGGAACAGGAACTGTTTTAAGAACGGCTTTTCAATATGTTAATGATAACTTTGATGAGGTTAATACATTTATGTTATCACAAGTAACTGAAAGTTATTTAACAGCAACATTATCTAACTATGTAACAAATCAAGAATTAAATGATGTAGTTGAACCAATTGGTGTAGATATATCAACATTATTTACTTCTTTAGATGATAAAGCACCTTTAGTTCATACTCACTCAGTTAGTAATGTAACAGGATTACAAGGTCAGTTAGATTCAAAGGCTACTTTAACACAATTAAATAATGCTATTGCTGCTTTGAATAGTACAATTGCTGATCTAAACATAACTATATCAAATAAGATTGATGAAGCACCACAAGATGATAATAGTTATGTTAGAAGAAATGGAGAATGGATAATTTTGTAATATGGAGACAACAGCAATAGTAATAGCAGCAGGGATAATCATTGGGATAATAAGTTATTTTCTAAATAGAACAATGAGTGAATTAGACAAAGTTAAAGATAATAGTGAGAAGAATACTATTAGAATTAGTTTAGTTGAGAATAATCATTTACATTTAACAGATAAGTTTGATTTGTTATATGAGGCAGTTAGAGATTTAACACAAGAGATTAAGAACTTAAATGTTAGATTAGCACAAAAAAAAGACATATAAATTATGATAAGATATAAAAGTATTAGTAGAGGACCAATTAAATTAAAGAAGTGGAGGAATACAGCAGTTAGTTCTAATGTAGATAAAGTGATGTTTAATGATGAGAGTAATGAATTGGTAATAAAGTTTAATGATGGTTCAATATATACTTATTTTGATGTTGATTATAATACATTTTTATTACTTATTGAGCCTGCTTCAAAAGCAAGAACTAATGGTGAAAATGAATATGGTTCTTGGTATATTGGAAAACCTTCTGTTGGTAGTGGTATAGACCAACTTTTAGATAGATTTACATATAGAAAAGGAGGTAATTTAAGATAGAATATGGAAAGTCATTATACATACATACTAATAGATGAAAAAACAAATGAGTTTTATATTGGTGTTAGAAGTTTTTTGGGTAATCCAGAGAATGATAGATATATGGGTTCAATGAAAACCTGGAAGGTTGATAAAATAAATCTAAAAAAATCAATAATTAGAACATTTGATGATAGAAATAGTGCAGCAAATAGTGAAATTGAAGGCAAGCATATTTAGATGCAAAAGAAAAATACCATAAAATATAATGAAGACAATAGTTTTAACTTTACAGGAGATTTGGCAAGAAACAAAAACAAAGGTTTTTAAGAATAAGAAGAAGTATTCAAGGAAAGATAAAAGAAAAAGTAAATATGAAAGAAAGATTATTGACTAAAGGTTTAACAACAACATTATTAGGAGTATGTGTATTAGTTTTTTGTGGAGTTCTAATATACCAAGGAAAACAAACTGCCTCTGATTTATCAGGGTGGTTTGCATTTTCTCTTACTTTATTAAGAGCAAAAGATTCATTATTATTTGGAGAACCAACAGAGTAAAATTTAATATATATTCTATGCTAAAGAAGAAATGTAAAATGTGTGAATTAGAATTACCAATAAGTAGATTCTATTTCTTAGGTTATTTTAAAAAGAGATGTGGTCAAAAAGCATATTCATCATATTGTAATGCATGTAATAGTAAAAGAATTTATCCTAATAAAAAAAGTGGTAAAGAATATAAACCACATAATTCCTGGAATAAAAAGATTAGTAAAGAAGAGATAATAGTTGATGTGAGGTCAATATACCTTTTATTAAAAAGGATTGAAATAAACCACCTTAAAATGTCTTATATTGATAGTTTTAGATTAGTTGATGAGTATGTAAAAGTATTTGGTAGTGATATACCAGATTATTATTGTGAAGTAGAACAACTTGACATAATGTTTTTTAGGTTGAAGGAGTATATTACAAGTAAGAAAGTTGAAAATCTATATCAGGGTATTTAGACTTACAATAGTTAAGTATTTTATTTACTTGTTTATCTTTTACAATCAAACAATCATGAATAGGAATACCAAAGTCAGTAGGTAGATTTTCGAGTAAGTCATCAATCCATATTTTAGCCTCAACTCTTTGAAGGAAAGAAGAACTATCTTTATAGTTTTTAGATTTAAGACCTTTAATAAAGTTAGAAGCAATAGGAAAGAGAATATGGATTTTATAGTCAGGAACATAACCAGCACTATTTAACCAATACATAAAAAGATCCTTAGCCATTTTTCTATCTTCAAGATTTAGTTTTTCAACAAGGAAGTTATAGAAATCACCTTCAAATGCTTTTTCATAGTTATTATCAACAAATCCTTTTTGTTTCATTATATTTAAGAGTAGTTTAGGTTGAGAGGCCTGAGCATCAATAAGGGCATATCCTTTATCTTTAAGTTCTTCTTTATATACAGGTATAAGGTTATGGTGAACTCTTCTACCAAAAGTATCTCTTTTTATATCAGGATTGTAACCAAGTTCAAGAAGAGAACCTTCAAGGATGTTATACCATTTAGATTTTTTATTAGTATTCATATCAACATAAACATCCTCACCAACAGAAGTATCAATTAGAAATCTATATTTCATACAGATGCCTTTATTAGTATTATAGTATTTAGTATATTTTTGTGAGAACAAATCATTAGGATCTTGATAAACACCTTTAAAGTATTCAATTATACCAGCATTGATAAAGACATCCATTATAGTTTTATATCTACAATTTATGGATTCAAGATAAGTAGAAGGAACAGGAAAGTAACCATGTTTGTTTTTTCTTTTTGACATTATTATTAAGGCAGAATATATTTTAAGACCAGAGGTTTTTTTAGTTTTATTACCAAGAGAGTTTATGGTATCTTTAACTAATTTGTTTATTTTAAGGTTCATTACTATCATTTGTTTTTTATCTATATTATATATATTAAATAGTATCTTCCCCCTTCAAACAAATTACTCACTTTTTTTCATGTTATTCACTTTTTTTCATCAAAAGCGAGGAACAATAATAATGATATATAGATATATCAGATATAGATATAGATAGAAGATTTAACTTACCCACCACCTCTTCAAACTTTTAGGAAGTTTTTATTTTAATTTAGTTGATTTATAAGAAATGGTAATAACACAGGAATTATAGATTTTTAACCCTCTATCAATGCAGTATTTTATGATTTGTGTTTCTTGGTATTTTAGTTCATTATATGAAACAATTTTAATTGGCCTTATTGATATAAGTTCATAAAAATTATCTTCGTTAGATATAGACCTAACAAAAGAACATAAATCACTATTTTTATTAGTATTAAATATAAAGTATTTATGATACTTTAATCTTTCTTTAAGAGTTTTTTTAGTTTGTCCTATATAAAATGGTTTATTTTTATAGTATAAAGCATACACATAACCAACAGGACATTTAATACCAAGCATACAATTATATTATTTTTATATAAAGAAGTTTAACAAAAAACCCCTAACAAAAAGTTAAGGGTTTAAAATAAAAACAAAATAAAAATTAAAAATCACATAGTATATATTCATCTACATATGCCTTGGTTTCACATTATAGAAAAAAATTAAAAAAAGTTTTACTTTTACTATAAACAATCCACACTTTTCAAAAAAGTAGTTTTCAAAGTAAATATATACATTATAAAAAAAAAAACAAAAATAA
>Ga0208916_10000166_pt1 | contig 32554 bp, 44 predicted proteins | sample DEB19_08_DNA_5_FD_184523 | JGI IMG/M metagenome (GOLD analysis project Ga0208916, IMG submission 184523) | Aqueous microbial communities from the Delaware River and Bay under freshwater to marine salinity gradient to study organic matter... | ecosystem: Environmental > Aquatic > Marine >... | reverse complement strand
GAATGGTGGTTTTTTAATGCACTTACTTTTTGGCAATATCAATATTTATTTGTATATTGTAGTATATGAAATTTTGGGATAGTGAAATAATAGAAAAGGATTTTAACTTTAATAAGAATAAGGAATTACTTATTCAAAACTTAAATGAATTAAGTAGTATGTCAGTTGAAGAAAGCACACTCTATAAGAAGTGGGGTGAGTTTAATGATGACTTACATACATCTATGATGAGATTACCAATACTACATTCATACATTGGTAGTCTATGGAGACCTACCGATATAATGGACATGGACTTAACTATTGCAGAAATCAATTCTTTGCAACCTTACATAGAGATTACAGACGAAACTACTAAATGGACTGATGTTAGGATGTTGATTAGTTCTATGGAGTTTACTGCAAACCCAGGTAGGAATATTAAAGCGTTTGTCAAAGATAGAGTAAGTGGTAAATTGTTAGGAGTAATTGCATTAGGTTCGGACATATCTAGTTTAGGTGTTAGAGATAAATTTATAGGTTGGAGTAGAGATAATAAGTTTAAGGATGGTAAATTAAACAACACATGCATTGGAACTGCTATTATACCAACTCAACCATTAGGGTTTAACTTTTTAGGTGGTAAGTTAATTGCTGCACTAACTACATCTCCTGTGTTTAGAAAAGAATGGTTTGAAAGATATAACGATACATTAGTTGCAGTAGAAACTACAGCACTATATGGTGGGAGTAGTCAATATAATAGTATTCCTCATTTCAAAGGATTAGGACATTCATCAGGCTTAGTAAAGATAAAACCAGACGATTGGATTTATAACATTTGGAAAGATTATATTAAAGAGAAATATCCAGAGAAGTATAAACAGGCACAATTGAAAACTGGCCCTAAACAAAATGTAATAAATTTAATATTCAAAGAATTAGGTATTAAAGGTAATTCATATTTTCACGGATATAAAAGAGGTGTTTACTTTGCATCCATATATGAGAATGGTAATGATTATCTTTGTGGTAAAATAGAAGTGAAAGATTTGAAGATGAAAGATAAGTTTATGGAAGGTGATGATTATACTATTCGTTGGTGGAAAGATAAAGCAATTAAAAGATATACAACCCTACATACCGAAAATAGGTTAAAAGATGAAACTCTATTCTATTCAAACATAATTGGTATGACATGGAATGATTGTAAAGAGAAATACCTAAAAGATGTAGGTAGGTAAAAAACGAAGTGAAGTCCGAAGGATTTCGTAGGTATCATATAGTAAAAAATTACTATGTATAAGTGAAAAACACCCCCAAAATCATAACTTGTTGATATCCAACGCGTTAGACATTTTAACATAATTTTAACATATTTTTAGCTAAGTTATTGGTTATCAATGCTTTATGCAAAACTGACATATAAGGTAAAATTATATGTGTAAAGCACTGATACTCAATAAAGAATTTTAAGTATTTTGTGATTTTTTGACAAATCGTCTCATAAATCATTAGGAAAGACCACAAATTTGTGTTACCTTGTGTATATCTAACCAATGAAGGTGAGGATATATAAAAAATACTATATATGAAAGTTTCCCCATATATCGTATTTTATCAAACAAAGTGGAAACAAACAAAAAACAATAAGTTATGGTAAAGGAAATTTACATCGGAACGAGAGCTGATTTTAACACAATGGAAAAACTAATAAAAAAGCCATTGAGTAGATTAAATCAAGGTTTAGCAGAAAGTTTAAGAACTGCTGCATTATCAAAAGGTATTAAAAAGACTGAACAAAAAAAGAGATTGGAGTTTTATTCGGTAAGTGAAATTGACTTAAAACAATTGAACGATAAAGCAACTCCATTAGTTAAAGTAGATAAAAATAAAATGGTTTCTAGTTTAACCAAAGTGAATGGAAAATATACTCAACGAATGGATTACAAAACAGCAGAAAAGTATAAAAGAGAACTTGCTCTTGCTATGAGTAAATGTATTGAGATTGTAGGTAAAGATAAAAACATTCGTAGCAAACCAACTATATTTACAGGAAAAAATCCATATAAAGTTGGTGATTGGATTAGAGTATATACTAAATATGGTAGTTATTCACATACTGCTAGAATAGCAAAAATAACACCAAAAGGTTATTATTGTGAGACACCATACATGACACATAAAAATGGAGTTGCAATAGGCAACATCTCTAATATTGATTATGCAAAACATCATTTTAATAATGTAACCGGTTATAGTAACCATATGGATTTTTCATTTCTTATTCCATATGTAGGTAATGAAAAACGAATGAAATTTCGTCTAAACAAACAATTGATTAGAATTACTAAAAGTGATATTAACTTTCCTAAAGTAATAACTGAACAAAACAAAATGGGATATCATAAAGAACACATATGTTTTGATTAAAATTAAAGTGAAAATTATGGCAAAAGAGATAACATTGGAAAGATTGGCAGAAGCAATCATCCAAACCAAAAAAGAAGTAATGTATCTTAAAACTGAATTAGAGAAAGTTCAATCGTATTTAAGAGAACAACACAAATTAAAGAAACAATTAAAAAAATAGTATGATAATATTCAAATTACTTACATTCGTTTTACCGATGACGATAATAATATTCGGTATAAATAAAATTTATAAAAAAATCAAAAACAAATAATATGAAAGAAAATATAGATATTGAATTACAAAATCAAACTAAATTGTTTGAATTATTCAAAGTGAAAGATACCCTTCCTAAAAAGGAATGGCCGCCAGAAGCATTATTAAATTCAGCAATTTCAAAATGTGTATTTGATAAAGATAAAGGACATTATGTATATCTTACTTTAAGTGAAGAAAAGTATGCAAAAGCTATAACGCATTTCATAAGTAAGTTACAAGATATTGAATTTGGTATTGCTAATGCAGCTCTTAATTACGACCAAATCATTTATGTTCCTACGGATACTGAAAGTGATAAGATGGCTAAACTACCTTTCTTCGGTGATATCCTTCAAATTAAAAATGATGATTTTCAATTATTGTTAGTTCCATATGCAAAAGGTATTATGATACATGGTATAAATGTAAATAAGAAATTACGAAATAAAGGATTAGGTAGTAAGATATTAAATCTATTATATGATGTAAGTGAAGAATTGGATATACCATTATTCCTTACACCTTACCCAGATGATGATGATGTTCCTAAAAAACAAATATGGAATGTAATCAATCGTTTAAGAAATTACTATACAAGATTAGGATTTGGCCCTTTGAAAAAAATGCCTTTACTATGGAGTAATTATGAGGACAAATATAGTAATGAAATTTTAATGTAAAATAATTTGTTTGATAAACAAGTTGTGTAAAAACAACACACCCCATTGGATTTATTTCCTTTGGGGTTTTTTCATGCATTAACTTTATTGCAAATAAAAATCCCCACAGGTATGATGGCCAAACCTTATGGGGATATAATTTAGAGAACTTCCAATAAATGCCGAAAGGCGGGGAAGCAATATTTAATCTCTACTAATTTAACAGGCAATAAAAAAAAAGTTTTATCAAAATGATGTTTTTCTTTTTTAATCTTGTATATATTATTATAGAAAGATACAAATATAGATACAAATATATTTGGTGGATTAAAATATTATTCGTATATTACATAAACAAACAAAATAATAAAACGATGGCAAAAAGATTTACAGACACCGATAAATGGAAAGATGAATGGTATACTGAATTAACTAGTGATTATAAAATCATTTGGCAATACCTTTTAGACACCTGTGATAATGCAGGAGTTTACAAACGAAACATTAAACTACTAAACTATTATTGTAATACTAATGTATCAGCTGATGAGATATTAAAAGTATTTAATAAAAGAGTTAGTCAATTAACTGATGACAAATGGTTAATAAATAAGTTTTGTGTTTATCAGTATGGAAATGATTTTTTAGAAAGCACTAACAAAGCAGTATTATCTGCTGTAAAAATATTAGAACAAAATAATATTATTAAGTGGACTGGAAAGTTAATTGACTATCCATATGGTAAAACTGATACAAGACAAAGAAAAGAGTATAAGGTATTGATAGACTATACTAACCCTATTGATACCCTATCCATAGAGTATCCATACCCTACCGATACCCCCAAGGACAAGGACAAGGTTAAAGACAAGGATAAAATCAAGGAACAAGTTAAAGCAACGGACAAGTATAAGGACATTGTCCTGGATAGTGATATAGAACAAGGACTAAGTTATAGAGTAGCTTATAAACTATATCAACAATTATTAAACTATGAAATACCTTTAAGTGAATATAGTGAGATATACGATGACATATCGGAAATAGGATGGGATACATTCTTTGCAAAGTTAGATTTAACAGATACACAAAAGAAAGAATTAGACACAACAATTACAATTAAATTAAATCAATAAACTATGAATTGGCAAAAACAATGGGATGACAAATTAGCAACAGAGTATCAAGAATGTAGTTGGGACGAAGTGCAACAATTATTAAAAGATGCATATAAGATTGCATTAGATGATAAAAAGTATGAACACCAATATACACATTTAATATTACATAATCTTAAATTACTATCTGAGTATGGTATGGAGAAAATAACATTTAGACAATGGAAATCCTTTAAGGCATATGTGCACGATGTAAAAAGACAAAATATAAAAATAACAGATTTATTCAAAAAGAATTAAAAACAACAAACAAAATGGCAAACAAAGTAAAAGAACCTAAAAAGACATATTCAGAAAAATATGCAATCATTCAAGTCCCAAGAGAAACACATGATATCTTAAAAGCATATTGTGAATATCATGGATATAAGCAGGGAGCATTAGTATCTAACATTATCAAACAATATATTAAAAAATAAATTTGGTAGTTAAAAAAAAATTACTTATATTTATTATTACAAACTAAAACAAAAATGGCCTATGTATTATGTATATCATATCCCCCAAAGAAATCAATGGGGATGCACAGACAATCTAAATAGACGAATGAAAAGACATACCCAAAGAAAAGGGTGGACAACGAACGACATTACGCAACTCTACACATTTACAGATATAGACCAAGCTGCAGAAGCAGAAAAAGAACTGAACTTAAAATATGGTTATGGTTGGAATAAGAGTAGAGATTATAGAATAGTAATAGCAAAAGCATCAGCAGGTGGTAAAGCAGCTGCAAAAGTAAATGTTGCATCAGGACAAATAGCAGAGTTAGGTAAGACTGCAATAGGAGTAGAAGCAAGATGGAAACAAAAGGGAATTAAAATTAAAAGAAAAAATAAAAAATAAAAATGAAAAAAACGATTAAATGTATAGGATGCTTTATCCGTATAGGAAGTATATTAGAACATATAATAGGTTTAGTAAGTTTAGGCCACGGAAAAACGATGGCATATAAAGTTGCAAGATGGTTTGGATATAGCTCATGCGGATGTGATAGACGCAGAGTTTATCTCAATCAACTTACTTGCAAATCATATTCGGAAACAATTTCAATATTATAAAACAAAAAAAATGGACACAAAAAGAAACTTCTACACAGAGGAAGCAGTAAAAACAAATTTAGATGGAACACCGAGAATAAATAAAGATGCACAGTATTTCATAGATTTCTCTAAACTAAATAGAATGGAGGATTTAATAATGATTTTAGCTTGTGTTGGGTTTGTCTTTAGCCCACAACACCCCCACTTTGAGTTTCTACAACAATTCCTTGCATTAGACAAACCTGTCTTACCTGGTAATAAACCACAAGCACAAGAATTAAAGATGCCTAAATTAACTCCCGTAACTAAGAAAGATGCCTAATACTGAATTACAAGAAATAAAAGAAGGTCTAAGTAAGATAGGTGGATATATCCCAATTGAAATGACAGATTGGGTTTGGAATAATTATAAAAGGTTATCCAACTCAAACGAAGGCAAACCATGTAATTGTGGGTCTGCTGCAGCACATTGGAGAAGGGCCATTGACTTTCTAACAGACTGGGTAAAACAACAAGAGACAAATGAGTAATGAAGTAACAGGAAGTATTGAAACAGAATGTAGTAGGAGATTGACAAACCTATTCATACAATCAAATACATGGTTACTTAAAGTTGCATATAATGTATGTAAGTCTTACGAGACTAGTGAGGATTTGGTGCAAGAACTTTACGAATATTTGCACAACAAGAAAAACCCAAAACTATTCTTTAAGGACGACAGTTATAATTTAATTTATTGTATGAAGTTTATTAAACATAGATTTATAAATAAGACAAAGAAATTGAATAGAATAAAGTATATAGGTGAAATATATTGTGACAATTCAGCAGAGGAAACATATGATATAGATTATGATTTAGCAGTAGAGGAAGCATATAAGAATGTAAAAGAGGAATTGGAACATATAAAGAAAACCAAAGACTTTGCTTCTGCAATGTTATATGAGAGATATTGGTTTACGGATGATACTTTGGACGAAGTTGCAAGTAAGATTAAGATTTCCAAGAGCACAACATTTTTACAAATAAAGAAGGTGCGTAATAGATTAAAATCTGTTATAGACAACCCTTTCAAATAAGTTATATGGGATTATGGAATGTAAAGTTTGACCACAAGAATGGTGAAACAAGAGTATGTAAAGGATGTGGTGCATCTTTTCACACAAAGAAACCTAGATGGAGATGTAATGTATGTTTGAATGAAGCACAAAGGATAATTGAAACCCGTAAAAGAAGTAAGTATGAAAAGAAAGAACCATACCCATATCAAGGCCCTAAGCATGATTACCATACAAGGTTTTATCCACTAAGGGCAAAACTGCATAAGATGAGAGTAAGAGAGGAATGGCAGGCATACTTTAAGGAAAAATTAGATGAGATAATGAATGATAAGATACTAATGAAATGGATAAACGACAGACGTGATAAAGAAACTGCTGAAACTAAACAAGCTAAGAGTAAAAAGAATATTCAAAAGGATTACCCAAACACACACGACTACTATGAATACTAACTATCATAGCATAGATTATCAATACGCATATTTTAGATTTGATTGGAGTTATATAAAGGACAAACAAATTATACTTAAAGGAGATAGTTTAAGTGGAATGTTAATCATTGCAGATAGTGAAGGAAATACATTAAAGATTTTTGGATTTGAAAGAATACTATGACAACAAAAGAAATAACTAAAAAGTGTAATGCACTAATAAAGCAAGAAGTAAAGGATAAGAAAATGTGGTTTATGTTTTCTGAGAATATACAAAAGGGAATTGATAGAGGCCTGTTTTGGCAAATTAGAGATGATAAAGGATTAGCAGCTTTTGTATTGTGTAGGAGAATGAGAAACAATACCATTACTTTGGACAAGATTGCAGTTAGAGATAAAGGTAAAGGCATTGGAAAAGAATTGTTAGATAAAGTAAAGAATATAGGATTGAATATAAAACTAGATGTAGTAAGAAATAATATACAGGCAATTAAGTTTTATCAAAGAGAAGGATTTAATAAAGTAGGAGAAAAAGAATTAGGTAAGAAAGAAATTATTTACATAGACATAATGATATATGAAACGAAATAAACAAGGAAACGAAATATGGATATTGTTATTTGCATACATAGGTGCTATTGCATTTATATTATTATGCAGTAAATACATGTCATTATAAAAATAGGTTACAACCTAATTCTAAGGTGGCGTCCTGACCACATATCTATAAAACGATACTCACTACTACAAAATAAATTAGAGGTGTTATAATAATAGTAAAATACAATTATAATACTATATGCCATTTATCAAAGGTGATACAAGAATAAATGCAAACGGGAGACCGAAAGGTGCATTGAATAGAACCACGGAACAAATGAGGTTGACAATAAATCGTGCAGTCAATTCAACCTTAGCAACATTACAAAAAGATTTAGAGGAATTAAAGAAAACTAATCCAGAGAAAGCTTTAGAGTTGTCAATGAAGTTAATGGAGTATTGTATGCCTAAGATGAGAAGCATAGACATTAAAGGCACAATGGAAGTTAATGCAAAGATACAATCAATCAACCTAAACATAGTAGATGGAACTAAACATAACGACCTCAAAGACATATAGGGATATTGATAATAGTAAAAAGATTTGTATTCTGCAAGGCGGGACAAGGTCAAGTAAAAGTTATTCTGCTCTACAATGGATATTAGTGCATGCTTTAATGGAACCAAACATAGTAGTATCAGTAGTAAGAAAGTCTTTTCCGTCTATGCGTGTATCTATTATGAGAGACTGGCAATCAATACTTAAAGGTTTAGAGATATGGTCTGACGAGAATTGGTCTGCAACTGAACACATATATACTTTTGACAATGGCAGTATGGTAGAGTTTATGTCAATTGATAGCTCCGAGAAAAGGAAGGGGTCTGCACGCGACTATTTATTTATCGACGAATGTAATGAGCTCAGCCGCGAGGATTACTTTCAGTTATTTATTAGAACAAGAAAGAAAACTATTATTGCATACAACCCCTCATTCGGAACTAACCACTATATCTTTAATGAAATACAAACACACCCTGAAAGCAGTTTATATATCTCAACTTTCTTAGACAATCCTTTTTTAGAGAAATCTATTATAGAGGAGATTGAAAGATTGAAATGGATTAACCCTGAATACTATAAGATATATGGATTGGGTTTGCCTGGCAACAATGTAGGAACTATATTTAGTGCAGAGTTAGTAGAGGAGATACCCGATGAAGCAAAGTTTGTTGCATTCGGTATGGACTTTGGTTTTAGTATTGACCCTAGCACATTAGTTGCAGTATATAAGTGGAATGAAAACTTATACTTTGAGGAATTACTTTATAAGAAAGGTTTAGTGACAAGTGAGATTATAGCAGAATTAAAATCATTAGATGTGCAGAGAAATCCAATATGGGGTGATAGTGCTGAAAGTAGATTGATAGAGGAGATATACAGAGCAGGTTTCAACATAAAGCCTGTTAAGAAAGGTAAGGATAGTATTAAGATGGGAATTGATATCATGCACCAACACAAACTACATATACTTAAAAGCAGTGTTAATATTGTAAGAGAGTTTAGTGAGTATGTGTGGACAGTTGATAAGAATGGTGAATTTGAAAACATACCTGTTGATTACTCTAACCACGCAATAGATGCAATTCGTTATGTGTGTATGGAACAATTAAATTATAAAAAGATTAACGCAGGAAAATATTCAATATCAGTTTTTTAATTATGAAATATACAGAGGAACAAATAGAACAGATGGAAGGTTTAATAAATGAACTAATGAAAATCAATGGTGAATTAAATGCAAGATGTATTGCCTTTAATGCAAAGTTAGAGAATGAGGAAAGAAAGGTGCAGAAACTAAATCAACTGCTATTCTTTATAGGACAAACTACAAATAGAAATTAACATATGAAAACAACATTAAAAATTACAATGCCTGAAAGTTGGGCAGATATAAGTTTAAGTAAGTATCTTGCATTACAATACGATTTGGAAGCATACAAAGATGATAGAGAAGCACAAATGAATTTTATGATATCTCACCTATGCGGAATACAAATTAACGATATATTAAGTTTAACTCAACAATCTTATGCAGGATTACAAAAAGACTTATTTAATTTTATAAATGATACTAAAGCAGAACTAGAAAGATTTATATGGATTGATGGTGTTGAATACGGATTTGAACCTAACTTATCTAAAATGACTTATGGTGCCTATGCTGATATAACAAAATATGAAACTATCTCTGTTGATACGAATTGGAAAAACATAATGAATATATTATATAGACCTGTTGTAGCAAAGAGTAAAGGAGGCACATACGAAATACAATCATATGAGGGAAATACTAATCCTGATAAATGGTTAGATGTAAGTATGGATAAACATTTTGGTTGCATGTTTTTTTTTGTGAATTTGTCAATGGACTTGTTGAATTCTACCCTGAACTCTACGATACAGACAATGGAAGTCCCTCAGAACTACAAGCAAATTTTGGAAAGAAGTGGAAAAATTATTCAACAATCATTGAACTTGCAGGCGGGGATATTCAACAAATAGATAGAGTAGTAAGAGAACCATTAGAGAAATGTTTATTATTCCTTGCATATAAGGCAGATAAAAACTACTTAGAAAACTTAATGCACAAAGAGGCATTGAAATCTATTAGATAAACCCACTACTTTTGTTATTGGTGTTGTTAAATAAGAAACTAATTCTTATGTCAGCTCCTAAATGGTCTAACTCACCCAATGGTTTATTAAGATATTCAATCAATAGATTAAATAATACAGGCATTTACATAGGCCCTACACAGGGTTTATCAAGTCCAAAAAATAATAGACAAGGATGTTTGTGTCCTAAAACTCTTACATACAGCAGAAAATGTTGCAATGGAGATTTAATAGCACAAGGTATCGGTAATGTAGGTGGAAGCAATCAAATCAATTAAATAATATGGCTCAATATACAAAATCACAATTAGTATCAGCATCTAACGCAACTTATTTTACTAACACTTCGGGTGGTATATCTGCTTCTGCAGTTAGAGACTTAAACGATAGTTGGATTAGCAGTAGTGCATTATTATCAGGTAGCAATACTTTTATAGGTAATCAAATTATTAGTGGCAATTTAGACATTAGTGGAACGATTACTGCATCTTTACAAACAGGATATCTTTATGTTGGTGATAGTAGTGGTAAAACACAAGCAGTTGCTACTTCGTCTATTATAGCAAATACTGACACAAGTAGTTTGTTAGTGACTGCATCTTTTGCATCAACTAATATTACATTTACAAAAGGAGATGCGACTACATTTGATTTACCAGGGTTTGCAACAACAGGTAGCAATACATTTAACGGAGACCAAACTATAAATGGAATATTGACCGTTTCAAGCTCCGCTAATAGTTATTTACAATTCACTTCACCTAATAGTGCAACAGGTTCGGGAAAAATATTCTTTGGGCAAAATGGGCCATATATTCAAACATATAGTGATAGTAATCCAGATAATCAAGGTTTACAATTAGTAGGTGGATTATCGGGGTCGTTTGCATTAGCAACAAGATATGGTGGACAAAATGCAAAAATTGATTTAGATGCAATGGCTGACCAATCTAATCCTGCAACTAGTAGAGGTAGAATACAAGTAAAGACTAACGGACAAATTGACCTATCAGGTTTTGGTAATGCTATTACAATATCAGGTAGCCAGACAACTATACAAGGATTAAGATATCCAGGCACAGACGGAACTAATGGTCAAGTAATTACTACAAACGGAAGTGGTGTATTAACATTTACAACTGTTGCAAGTAGTATTGACACAGGTAGTTTTGCAACAACAGGTAGTAATTCATTTAACGGCAACCAAACTATAACAGGTAGTTTAACCATATCAAGTAGTGCAACAACTGACTTAACAGTAGTAGGACAAATATTCGTTTCCTCCTCTGCAACAGGTGGAACAACACAACCAAGAATTACAGTTAGTGGGTCTGCAGGACAAAGTATTATAAATAGAAATAATATATCAACTAGAAATACAACGAACATTGCACAATTAAATCCTGCAGGTGTGTTTATGAACTCAATTGCAACAGCAGATGAAATTGGTTTTGGTGTTGACACCGGGTCTTTTTCTGGATGGGCATTTGGACCTGGTATATATGTTAATAATACAACCGATACTTACCCTGCTATATTCGGTTTTCAAAATAAGGCAAACTATACAGATGGTAGAGTAACAGTATTAACTCCATTAAGTGCAAGTGCAGGATTTACTGCATCACTACAAAATGGATATGCATGGGTAGGTAATTCATTAGGACAAAATACACAAGTTGCAACTAGCTCATTTGGAACAAGTATTGACACAGGTAGTTTTGCAACAACAGGTAGCAATACATTTAGAGGTAATCAAAACTTGGATGGTAAATTAACTATATCAGGCTCCGATACCAACCAAATATTTTTTGAGAGACAAGGTGGTGGTGATATATTAAGACTTGGTGTATCACAAAATGGAAATACTTTTGAGTTAGGTTTAACTGGCTCCGTGAATAAAACGATGTGGTTAATAGATAATCTAGGTGGAGTAAGAGTAAATACATTTGACGCACCTATTGTTGGAACAAGTTATTTAAGCTTGCAGGGTGCATTAACTGCATCATTACAACAAGGATATGCATGGGTTGGTAATGCAAGTGGTATATCTACATTGGTTGCAACTAGCTCATTTGGTGGTGGAACAACATATATCAACCCAACATTAAATCCTTATTCAGGTAGTTTAATATTAGTTGCAAATACATTTACGAGCTCGTCATTTGCACATATATCAGCATCAGCAAACGGACAAGTCAATTTAGTATTTAAGAATAATAATAATACTCAAGATACAATACTTTCAGGTAGTGGAAATATATTTGTAAATCCAGCAACGGTCACACCTCTGACCACTCCCATAACATTTAAGAGATACATAGGAGGTAGTGGCAACATAATATTAAATGGAAGTAATGTCCCACAAATAAGTGGCAGTATGGCATTTAGTCCTACTATGAACAATAACTACTTTGGTGGTAATTCTACAGTTTTGAATATGAGAGGGCCAGTAAGTAGCTCTGCGTGGACTATATCAAGTAATATTAGTCTAGGAAGTATAAACATAGGGTCTAATGCAATACAAACTGCAGAGAAAATAGTTAGTGGATTAACAATGACAGGTAATAGTATTGCAGGGACATTGACTATTATTGCAAATCAAAGTGCATTAACTGGGTCTGCTACAAGTTTCACTAATAATATAATTACAGGTCAAACAATATTAAATTTAAGTTCATCTGCAGCTGCATTACAAAATAATATTATCAACGATAGTGGATTTGTTTTCACCAATCAATTTTATACTGGTAGTTTAGGAGTAGGTAGTGTTGCAATGAATAGAAATAACATTGGAGGACAGGGCAACTCAATTACAATTAGTGGGTCATTACCTTTAGGAACTACAACCACAAACTCAATATCTGATAACTTTATATTTGGTGGTAGCAATACCATTTATATAGATGTCCAAAATGCAAGAGTAAGTGGGACAACTGCATATATAAATGTAGTTAGGACTGGATTGATGGGAAATCAGTTAATCGTTAGCGGAAGTAGTTTATTAGCAGATGGAAGCTCATATGGGTCTGTATTCGTAGGTAGATATAACGCAGATGACAATAGGAGAAATAAAACCTCTGATACAGTATTTGCAGTAGGAACAGGTAATACAACAACAAGAAAAACAGGTTTCTTAATAGATAGTGGGTCTAACTCATACTTTGAAGGAACATTAAATGTAAGTGGTAGCACTTCATTTACTGGTAGTGTTGCAATGAGCTCCTTTACAACATTAGCAAGTGTAAGCTCCTCTCTAAACTTTGCAGATGACACTGCGGCAGCAGCAGGTGGAGTGCCATTAGGTGGATTATATAGAAACGGTAATTTCGTAATGATAAGATTAACATAATAAAAATATATGAGTTTAATATTAAATGCATCAATTCAGGGTAATCAACAATTCACAGGTAGTGTGGATGTTACCGGGTCACTAAGTATAAACGGAGTGCAATTACCTAGTGGTGGTAGTCAAGGAACACAAGGTGTGCAGGGTTTGCAAGGTATAACTGGAACTGGAACACAAGGAATACAAGGAATACAAGGTATTCAGGGTGTGCAAGGTATAACCGGTGCTGATAACTCTACACAAGGAACACAAGGTATTCAAGGTATTACTGGAGCACAAGCACAAGCTGGATGGCAAGGTGTGCAAGGTATAACTGGAACAGTAGGTCAAGCAACACAAGGCTATCAAGGTGTGCAAGGTATAACTGGAAACACAGGAACTGGAACTCAGGGAATACAAGGTATAGAAGGAGCACAAGGAAATCAAGGTGTGCAAGGTATTACGGGTGCACAAGCTCAAGCAGGTTGGCAAGGATATCAGGGAATTACAGGTGGAGCAGGACAATCTATTCAAGGTGTGCAGGGTATCCAAGGAATTACCGGAACTGGAACTCAAGGTATTCAAGGAATTACCGGAACTGGAACTCAGGGAATACAAGGAACGCAAGGTATTATAGGCCCGCAAGGTATTCAAGGTGCACAAGGACCAGGTGGTGCTCAGGGTATTCAAGGTATCACCGGTGGAACTGGCGGTCCTGGTTCACAGGGTATTCAAGGTATTCAAGGAATTACGGGAACAACGGGTGGTCCTGGTTCACAGGGTATTCAAGGTATAACTGGAACCACAGGAACTGGAACTCAAGGTATTCAGGGTATTCAAGGTGTGCAAGGTATAACAGGTGCACAAGGTGGAACAGCAGCACAAGGTTATCAAGGAATAACGGGAGCAGCAGCACAATTAGTAATCAATAGTAATAATGATAACAATGTATTAACTGCAACTGGAACCTCTACATTACAAGGTGAGAATAATTTGACATTTAATGGTAGCACATTAGCAGTAGCAGGAGCAATTACTGCAACTGGAAACATTACTGCATACTATTCCTCTGACAAAAGACAAAAGAATAATATTCATTTAATCATAGATGCATTAGAGAAAGTTAAAAAACTTAATGGTGTTAAATGGGATTGGAATGAGGATAATACAGATGAGGTGACAAAAACATTACCTGCAACAGGACTTATCGCACAAGAAGTTGATGAGGTATTGCCTGAAGTTGTAATTGTAAGAAATGATGGATATTTAGCAATTGACTATTCTAAAATGATAGGATTGATTGTTGAAGCTATTAAAGAATTGGACGCTAAAATAAAATAGAATGGCATTACCTGCAAGTGGACAAATCAGTATGGATGATATTAGGGTTGAGTTAGGCGTGCCTACACAATCACCTTTTGGAATAAATGAAGCCAGACTTGGAACATATGTGAGTATAAATCAATTCTCACCCTCTAAACCACCCTCAAGCGGACAAGTTAGTTTAGCAGATTGGTATTCATATTGTCAAAATTGTGGATATAATAGTGGAACATTTTATTACGATGCAAGTAGTGCAGCAACTGCATGTGCAGGAAGTCCAAATACAACTTTATATTGGAGTGGCAGTTTAGCATTAGGAACTATATTATATACTAACTCAACAGGAACTGCGGAAGCATCACAAGGATATTGGAGTAATGGAACGAATGCTTATTTCCAAAATTGTCCTGACGGATGTTATGATGGTATTACCTCAATTACTGCATGTGTTAGTTTAGCTGAGTTTTATATTAGTAATTCCTCATTAGATGTCATAATAGATGATGTGCAGGTAAATGGAGTTTCTCTTACAGGTGTGACAGGTGTAGGTTTCCCATTATCAACAGGTGATAGTATCAATGGTTATTCAAATCAAATAGGAACATACGATGTAGATATTTTCTATTCACTTGGAGTTGCAGGACAACATATTGAAGGAACAGATTGTGCTAGTAATTTCTTTTGTAATGCAACAGTTGGAACTGGTGGAGGTAAGGTGACACAATTTGGTGGAGCAGCAGTAAATACCTCAGCTACATTCTCAATCTACGCATACGATGGTAGTTGTTAGGATTTAACACTTTTTGATTTAGAGGTGTTAGATATATATGATGGCAAATCTTACAAAACTCGTTATAGACAATGGTGGTGATATATTCCCACTTATAATCCCAACAGAACAAACAGGCGGAACTGGCCTTATGAACCCCTCTATCTTTATTGATGGAGAGGATATTTTATGCAATGTCCGTCATGTAAATTACACACTCATACATTGTGAAGGCACACAAGTCTTTGCAAACAGATATGGGCCTTTATCATATCTAAATCCAGAAAACGATTTACACCTTAAAACAAACAACTTTATGTGTGAATTGAATACTGACCTCGCAATTAAAAGATATGAGAAAATAGACACCTCTAAATGTGATATAACCCCAATGTGGGAGTTTCACGGACTAGAGGATGCACGAATTACAAAGTGGAATGATAAACTTTGGATTAGTGGTGTGCGTAGAGATACAACACACAACGGACAAGGTAGAATGGAATTATCTGAAATAGAAAACAATAAAGAAATTAACAGGTATAGAATAGAAGCACCATTAAACACAGGCAGTTATTGTGAAAAGAATTGGATGGTAGTTAATGATTTACCATTTCATTATGTAAAGTGGGCTAATCCAACAGAGGTAGTTAAAGCAGATATAAATACTTTACAATCAGAACAAGTTGTATTGAAAGAAGGCATAGGTGCTTTCCAAAATATGAGAGGTGGTAGTCAAGTTATTCGTATAGGAGATACAAGAATGTGCATTATACATGAAACGGACTTATGGAAAAATAAGTTAGGACAAAGAGATGCAAAATACACACATAAGTTTATTATATGGGATTTAGATTGGAACATACTACAAATATCAGATAGGTTTAGTTTTATGGATGGTGAGATAGAGTTTTGTTGTGGACTAGCTGAATTAAATAATGAATTACTTATTACATTTGGATATCAGGACAATGCAGCATTTGTTTTAAGAATGAATAAAGATACATTAAATAAATTGACATGGACAAAATACCAGTAATAGGAGTTGCAATAGTAAATGGAATACATTGGTTGAATAGGTTGATATGGAGTATAGATTATCCTGTAAGTAATTTAGTTATATGGAATAATAATGGTAAAGGTGAATTAGATGCACAATTAGATTTAATAAAGCAAATCAAACACCCTTTAATAGATAAAATACATATCTGCAACTTACCACAAAACATAGGACTATCTGCTGCATGGAATATGACAATTAAATCATTTGCAATGGAGCCGTATTGGGTATTAGTAAATCACGATATAGCATTCACAGAAGGGTTTTTACAAGAAATGAATGAACATGCAAAAGATAATGAGGTAGGAATGGTGCATGGTAAGATTGGAGATTTTGATTTACCCTCATATGATTTGTTTTTAATTAAAGATTGGGTTATAAATCAGTTTGGTTTATTTGATGAGAACTTATATCCTGCTTATTGTGAGGATGCAGATTACATTATGAGGATGATGCATAGACCAATTAAAGTTATTAAAAGTATTTCTAAACCATATTATCATGGAGAAACTACTGACTATTATAAAACAGGCTCACAAACTCGTAAAGCAAACCCTGAATTAGAGGAAAAGTTAATTAAAGTTAATATAAAGAACTTTGAATATCTAAATAAAAAATGGGGAGAAGGTTGGAGAACATGCAATCCGTATCTATATCCATTTGACACATTACATATTCCAATTACATATACAAGTTGGGATATACATTACATTAGACAAAAACACCTAGGATTTTAATATGAAAGATTTATTATATCAGTATTTACGCAACCCAAAGAATAGTAGCATTTGCTTTAAGTTAGGATGGGAATATGAAAAGATAGGACAGACAGCATCAGCAGTTGGTTTTTATTTAAGAAGCACAGAGTTTGGTAGAGATACAAAACAAAACTATGAGGCACTAATTAGAATTGCATTATGCTTTACTAAACAAGGTAATAGAATATTTACAATCAAAGGTTTTTTATTAAGAGCAATTACTTTAATACCCAATAGACCTGAAGCATATTATTTACTTGCACAAACATATCAAAACAATAGAGAGTGGCAAGAGGCATATACTACGGCAGTAATGGGATATACATTTGGATTAGATAATACTAAACCAATGACTGATTTAACTTACCCGGATAATTGGGTTTTTTCATTCCAAAAAGCAGTTAATGGTTGGCAGATAGGACTTTTTGATGAGAGTATACACATTTTGAGAGTATTAAATGACAATCCTACAATCAATGCTGAATATAAAAATATAATAAAAAATGATTTAGCACACTTAGGAAGCAATTGGAAAGAGCCGTCTATCTATACCGATGACGAATACAAATCATTACGATATAAGTTTAATGGTGCTGAACTGATTAAAAAGAATTACTCACAATCATATCAGGACTTATTTGTGTTAATGGCTACTAATGGTATGGAGTGTGGCAGTTGGATTGAAATAGGATGTGCTCACCCAACATACGGAAACAATACAAAACTATTAGAGGAATTGGGATGGGATGGTGTTAGCATTGACATAGACCCAAATGTTGTAGCTAATTGGAAAGATAGAATAACTAATCCTTATCAAATGGATGCAACTAAAATAGATTGGAATACTATGCCGATATGGGACTTAGGAGATATAACAGATTACTTGCAAATAGATGTAGACCCACCTGAAATTAGTTATGAGGTATTATTAAACATACCATTTTGGAAACAAAGGTTTAGAGTTATAACATTTGAGCATGACCATTACGCAGACAATTCTAAAACTATAAGGGAAAAGAGTAGGAAATACTTAAAGTCTTTTGGTTATGAATTGATTGTAAACGATGTTGCAGTTAATGATTATGATAGTTATGAGGATTGGTGGGTGCACCCTGACTTAGTTTCACCAAAAATAATGGAACTTTTAAGGTCAAATACTAAAATAAACCCCGCAAAACAATATATTTTTAACTACATTTGATTTTAGTATTGTTAAATAATAAAACTATACATTATGAATGCGAAAACCGTATTAAGTAAAATAGCTTCTATGATTTCTTTTAACGAAGTAGAAGTTGAATTTACAGATGCTAAAACAGCTGATGGAACTATATTACAATCTCCAACATTTGATGTCGGTGAGGATGTGGAAGTAGTTGCAGAGGATGGCACAAAATCAAAAGCTCCAAACGGAGAACACCAAATTAGTTTAAGAGATAGTGAGGGTAATGAAACTCTTATTAGAATTATAACTGAGGACGGTAAAATTGTTGAAAGAGAAAATGTTGAAATGGCAGAAGTATCAGTTGAGGTAGAACCAACTGAGGAGGAAGTAGTTTCAGAGGAAGCTCCAAAAGACGAAGTAGATATGGGTAAGAAAATGGATGAATTAACTTATCGTATTGAGGAGATGGAAAAGAAAATGATGGAGATGGAAAAAGCTAAACCAGAAGTTGAAAAGGAAATGGAAATGCAAGACGAGGAGTTACCAAAATTAGATGGTGCACCGATTGACGATGCAGTAAGATTTGCAGTAGAGACAAACAAAAAGAACTTTGGTCAAAAATCACAAAACATACAATCTAGTATATACGAAAAGTTATACAGATAAAAAATATTTATAAACTCATTTAACAAATTAAAAAAATGAACAATTTAACAAACAAAAGAATTCAGAAATTCGCTGAACCAACAATCACTTCAACTTACGCAGGTGAATTTGCAGGTCAGTATATTGCTGCTGCTTTATTATCTGCAAACACGCTAGATAAGAAGTTAGTAACAATCATGCCTAATGTGAAATACAAAGAGGTAATCCAAAAGGTAGCACAAGCAGGTATCGTGCAAGATGCAAGTTGTGATTTCGTAACTTCAGGTAGTGTAACTTTGACAGAACAAGTTATCACTCCAAAAGAATTACAAGTTAACCTTACTTTATGTAAGCAAAACTTCGTAGCATCATGGGAGGCATTACAATTAGGATATAGTGCTTTTGATACTATACCAAAGTCATTTAATGACTTCCTTATAGGCCAAATTTTATCCCAGGTTGCCGCTTCAACTGAAACTTCTATTTGGCAAGGGCCAGCAGTAGGTAATCCAACTCTTGAAGTTTCAACAAATGGTAATTTCGTAGGTTTCCAAGCTCGTTTATCAGGTAGTATTGCAGCAGGTGGTGCAACAGCAGTTTTACCAGCATTAACAGGGTCAGTTATTGACTCGGGTAGTGTAACTGCAGCAAATGTTATCAACAAAATTGGTAATGTTTACAACACAATTCCTAACACAGTTTATGGTAAAGAGGATTTAGTTATCTATGTTTCAACAAATGTAGCTAAAGCTTATCAAACTGCTTTAGGTGGTAACGCAAACCAATCAGGTTTCAATACGCAAATGAACGTGGGTGAAAAGCCTTTCAACTTCCAAGGAATTGAAATCGTAATGTGTCCTGGTATGAGTGATAACAAAATGGTTGCAGCTCAAAAGTCAAACTTATTTTTCGGAACTGGTTTATTATCAGATTATCAAGAAATTAAAGTTTTAGATATGAGTGATATTGACGGAAGCCAAAATTTCCGTTTAGTTGCAAGATATACTGCCGGAACTCAAATTGGTATCGGTCAAGACATTGTATACTACGGAGCATACTAAAAAATAATTAAGGGGTGAGGAGTATCGTAGAACAGAAACTCACCCTTTTTAATAACAAACAAATTAAACATAAAATATTATGGCATGCGATTTATCATTAGGGAGACAAGAAGTTTGTAAGGAAAGTATTGGTGGTTTACAAGGAGTTTACTTCTTTAACTACCCTTCTACCGGAACTGGGTCTTACACGCCTAACTTTACGCTTAATACAGATACTAATCAAGTTACTGCATTTCCGTCAGGAAGCACAGTATATTATTATTCTTTGAAAGGAACAAGTGCATATACGGAAACAGTTAACTCAAGTAGAGAGAATGGAACTACATTCTTTACACAAGAATTAACTCTTAACTTAAAGAAGTTAACACCGGAAATGACAGTTCAATTAAAAACACTTGCGTATGGTAGACCCGTTGCAATTGTTTGGACTAATAATGGTGATGCATTAGTAGCTGGTATTACTATGGGTTGTGATTTGACAGCAGGAACAATTCAAACAGGTGCAGGAATGGGAGACCTTTACGGTTATTCTATTACTTTAACTGGTATGGAAAAATTACCTGCAGCATTTATAACCGGGTCAACTCAGTTTAACCCATTCGGTGGAGCTGCATTGACAGTTAAACCAACAGTGGTTTCAGGTTCTGCGGCTTAATAACTGACAGACTTAAAATATATTGAAGCATATTCTTTGTAAAATAAAGGATATGCTTTTATTATGCCCCTACTTTAACCATATTTGATTTATTGTGTGTTAAATAATAGATAATACCAAACTAATACTAGATAATGCTTACATTCATATCAGGAAGTATCAACGGATATACAATAAGAACTGCAATTACTGCTTCAAATAGTTTTACTATGTCATTGCAAGATATGACAACACAGGCAAACTCAACGGCATCTCTGTCAGGAGTAACTTATAATGGGTATGAAAGTCTTTTATCTTTTACTGCAAGTATAAATAATACAAATGTTGCACAAGAGTTTAGAGCAACTTTATTAAATGGGACAACCGACATATGGCATGGTAGCATACAGGTGTTTATGTCTCAAAGTAATGCACCTCAGTATAAATCAATAAGTGCAAATCAGATACCATTAGATAAAAATGAGGTATCACATGTATCAACAAATCAATATGTAATTTTAGACTAATATATGAAACAAGAAACTAAATTCTCAGTAGTAAATTTGCAATCACAAGATATCCCAAGAATAATGGAGGACACAAGGACTAGATACTCTTGGGTGCCATTCGGTGTTTACGGACAAGATGATTTCTTTGGTGCAGTAACACTTGCACACAATACCTCAACAACCAATGCAGCATGTATAGAAGGTATTTCTGATTTAATTTATGGTAAGGGTTTATACTCAAAGACACCAGCATTTAATGAATTACTACAAAAGATTATACCACAAGAGGAAACTAAAAGAGTAGCATTTGACTTAAAATTATATGGTAATGCAGCATATCAAGTATATTGGAATGATGAGCATACTAAAATAGTTAAAATGTATCATGTACCTGTCCAATATTTAAGAGCAGAAAAGATATATAATAATCCAAAAATAGAAAACTATTATTATTGCACAGATTGGAATGACCAAAGAAGTGTGAAAAATAAAAAGAAAGTGCCTGCATTTGAAACTAGTAATGAGAAAATGGAAATACTTTATATTAAAAATTATTCTCCAAGTTTATATTATTATTCTTTACCTGATTGGGTATCTGCTTTACAATTTAGTTTTGTAGAAGCTGAGTTATCTAATCTACATATCAACAACATAGAAAATGGTTTCTTACCGGCAGTAATGTTAAACTTCAATACAGGAGTGCCAGCACCGGAGGAAAGACAAACGATAGAAGCATTGGTGCAAAATAAGTTTACAGGCACTAGAAACGCAGGTAGATTTATGTTATCCTTTAATGACGATGTTGCAAGTAAACCTACAATAGATGTAATCAATATTGAAAACTTACATGAAAAGTATGAGTATGTTGCAACTTACGCACAAGATAGAATATTAGTTGCACATAGAGTGACAAGTCCATTATTATTTGGTATTAGAACTGAAGCAAATGGTTTCTCCTCACAATCAGAGGAAATGAAAACAGCATTTAGTATTATGCAGACAATGACTATCTCTCCATTCCAAAATATAATCTTAAATTCATTAGATTATGCATTGACTTGTGGTGGATATAATAATATGGAATTATACTTTGAACAATTGACACCATTGGTAATCTTAGCAGAAACTGCTGAGGAAACTGATAAATCAATTGCACAAGTAGAGGACGAAACAAATGATAGTATGGAAAATCCTGCAACACAAGATAATCCAGGTGACCAAACTCCAAACGAACCTAATAAACCAACTAAGCCGGCAAAAGGGCCATATGAACCAATACCGCAAGTAAATCAAAGCTCTGCATTTTTCAAACAAGATTACGAAATATATAAAAAATAAAATATGTCATACGCATTATTCATAAATAGAAACGATATAATTAAGAACACACCACTTCAAGGTGCAATAGATGCAGATGCTCTTTTGCCGTTTATGAGAACTTCACAAGACAAATACTTAAAGAATTTATTAGGCACTGTTTTATTTGAATACTTACAGGCACAAATTACTGCAAACACAGTTAGTAGTTTATCAGTTTTTTATCAAGACTTATTAGATGACCACATTAAGAATACTTTAATATGGTATGGTTGTGTTGAATACATACCATTTTCGTCAATTCAGTTTAAGTCTAATGGAAGTGTTAAACAACAATCAGAGCAAGGCATTGCCCCCTCTAAATCGGAAATAGACTACCTTTTAGCTAAGGCTCAAGCAAACGCTGACTACTACGCTTTAAGATTACAAAACTATTTGGTTGCGTATTCTAATCAAATACCACAATACTTACAATCAGTTGGTAACATGACACAAATATATCCTGACCAAACAAATCAATATTTTGGTGGAATACAATTATAACCTATGAGCTATTTACAAAACAATGCTGCTGTCAATTATACTCTTTACTATAATGTAATTGAATATTTTAAGACTATAATGCAAAATCACCCAACGATACAATCTGTAACACAAGGTGATATAGCACAGATAGACGATGAACAATATCAACTTTATCCTTTGGGTAATGTAAATATATTGGCTGCTAACTTTAATACAAATACAACTGACTATACAATTCAGTTAATAATTGCTGACAAGATAAAGAATAAAAATAACGAGTCGGTTGGTAGAACGAATGTATTGGATGTGCCTTTTTATAAAACAGATGACACAATTGATATATGGGCAAACACATTAGGAGTTGTAAATGACCTTACTGCATTCACACAATACTCAGTTGAAAGTTTTGATATCAATGAACAAATCCAAAACGAACCATTTGCAGAAAGATTTAATAATGGATTAGCAGGTTGGGTTTCAACATTTACACTTACTACACATAACGATAGACCTAGATGTTTATATAATTTATATCCGTCAGGGTCTGCCTACTAAACCTTTAATATGTCAAAGACAAATGTTGAAAAGGCATTAAAGAATGTTGCAAAAACAATAAAGACATTAACTATTGCAGCTGCACCATATAAAACAGGTAATCTTAGAAGGAAAATAAATACGGCTAACACTTATTCTAGTATGATTAAGTATAATGTGCCAAAATCAGGATATGATGCATTAGCAGCTAGACCTGCAACAGTCACAATAGATTATGCACCCGATGGTGCAGAGTATGGTGAGTTTTGGGACGAACCTGCAACGAATAAATCTAGAACAAAAAACAGACCAGAATTTGGATTTCCAACAAAAGCAAGTGAGAATATAAATGTAGATGCAGCAATTGCATTATATATTACTCAATTAGAAAATGATTTAGTTGAAGTATTAGAAAAGGAAATAGCTAAATTGTAATATACCCCCACTACTTTTTTATTTTTATTGGTTAAATAAGAAAGAATTATTAAATGTCATACTCATTTATACAAACACCGGCATCTATGTCATTGGCACAATCGCCAGTCATATTTTCGGTATCGTCCTCAACATTAGTAGGACAGGCCAATTTTCAATACATAGGTGAATTAACTATATGGACAGGTAGTGTAGCAGATAGTGGCAGTGGCAATACATGGACACTAGCAAAGTATCCGTCCTCACAAGGTTTAACAGGTATTTTTGATTTGAGTAGAATAATAAACTCAACTCAAACAGAATTGATACAACAAAATACCTCTCCGATTAAGTATTTTAGATTTGATAGTTATTATCGTTATCAATCAGGCTCCGTATTTTTTACAGGGTCTGTCATTTCGTCCTCAGTATTTCAAGCTGCAGATGGTTATGAAGTATTCCCTGAAACAATTGGAGCAGAGGTAAATACCTTAACTCCTATATGGCCTTTGATGAGTAGTGGGCCTACAACTCAATCTGTAATTATAGATAATATTGGAACTAGTGCTGTGTTTGTTGGTAATGTTGGACAAACTATACCTACAAGAATAGTTTATTCAGGCAGCACAGGTAATGGTGCATATGCACTAGCCTCCTCAACAGGTAATTCAAATACATTAGTTGCAACTTTTCCAAATGCTCCTGCACAATCAGGGTTTCCTTTATCTAGTATTGGTTTAAGTCAATATACTTTACAACCATATTCAGGTAGTGTTGCATTAGGTCAACCAATTTTGTATAATATTGTATGCCAACAAAAGTATCCAAACATTAGAATTAAGTGGAAAAATAGATTTGGTCAATTTGATTATCTAAATTTTGATATGGTAAATAGACAAAGCATGTCAACAAGTAAAAGAAGTTATCAACCACAAATTGGTAGTTTTACTCAAAGAACATTATCATATAACGAATACGATACTCAAACTCTAAATTATGTTGTAGATGCAAATCAAACTATAAGTTGTAATACGAATTGGTTAAGTGAGGATTACAATGATATTCTAAAACAATTATTAGTAAGTGATGAGATTTATTGGATGCAGTATAATACAAATGCTGTAAAACCTTTAACTATTGTTACCTCAAATATTCAATTCAAAACAGGCGTTGTAGATAAGTTGATACAATATCAATTTGATTTCCAATTCGGCCAGGGATACAAACTAATAATTTAATATATGTCTATAAATTCAACACAAGGTTTCAAATTCAAATTGATAGCTAGTGGTAGTTATGGTAGTCAACAATTAGACTTATTCAAAGATGAGGAAATTAAACTATCTGATAATATCACAGGCCTATTTGACTTAGGAACATTACCCTCTGACTTTACAAGAGCAATGACTTTACCAGGCTCCAAAACTAATAATAAGTTTTTTGAGTTTGTATATGATATATCAGTAGAAAACCCATATCTTTTTGCAACTAATGTAAAAGTAGAAGCATATTTAGATTTTGATGGAATATATCTTGCACAAGGATACATTCAATTAAATAAAGTAAACATTTTGCAAAATAAGTTTATAGATAGTTATGATGTAACACTATACGGAACTCTATCTAGCTTTGGTAGAAATATAAATACATTATTCCTTACTGATATAACCTCACTACAAAAATACAATCACACTGCATCTTACGATAACATTTCAGCAAGTTGGGGTGGTAATTTATTCAATGGTGATATAGTTTATCCACTTGCAGATTATGGTAGTGGATATGCATTTACCTCAGGACAATATGAATTGTTTGGTATGGATGACGAGAATGGTGCATTAAGTGTGCAAAATTTCAAACCTGCAATTAGAGTTAAACCTGTATTAGATGCAATCTTTGAGGATGCAGGATATACATACTCCTCTACATTTATGTCTCAAAGTTTTATAGATGATGTTTATATGATTTGTAATAACTCATTAAAATATCCTGAGTTTAGTGATGTTGATTTGGAAACATATGGTAAAATAAAAGTAGGTGCAATTAGTGGTAGTGGTATGACAGACATAACTCTTGCATCTGGTAGTTGGACAACTTTACCTTGGTTTAATGAATTATCTGACCCACAAAACTTTTATAACAATGGTGCATATACAGTAGAAAAAAGAACTAATCTAACAGGAGTATTAAATATAAATATAAATGTAAGTTGCTCTGTCAATAATATGCCAGGCACACTTTCTGCAAATGGAACATGGCAAATGCGTATGTTAGAAACAGGTAGTGCAACACCATACTCAACTCGTGCAATACAATCTTATATATTTTATTTTGACCAGTTGCAACAAAGTAGAGGTAGTTTTGGTATAAATCAAACTTTCGAGTTAGCAACAGAGTTTATTATGGATGATATACCAACGGGTAGTTATTATTTTCAGATTAGACAATCTCCAAATAATGCACCACCAACTATACAACCATTAGTTACATTAGACCCTAATGGAACAACTAAATCATTTTTACAAATTAAAGAAGTTAAACAGGCCGCAGATGGTAGAGTTATAGACATACCTTCTAATATGCCTTTTGGAACAGTTGGAATTAAACAACTTGATTTTATAATAGGTTTGCAAAAGAAATTTAATTTAGTAATTTATCCAAATAAAAATAAGTTGAATGAATTTATTATTGAAACATTTAATGATTGGTATAAAACAGGCCGAATAAAAGATTTTAATAAATACATAAATCTTAATGACAGAATAGAAGTTATACCTGCTAACAATCTTGCAGTAAATAAATTAAACTTTGGAGATACATTAGATACAGATTATATAAGTCAACAATTTAGTAAAGCTGCTAATAGAGAATATGGTAAACAATATTATGTAGATACTAATAACTTTTTTTCACAAGGAGAATTTAATGTTAAAACTACACTTGCATCTACACCATTGGTTAGAATTGCAGGCACTGGACAATCAGGTAGTATTGCAGGATTAACTCCAATAGTAACACAATACTATGCCGGCACTTATAGATTTACAGGTGCATCTGACTATACTACAGTATGTAGTAGTGGAACTGAAATTGATATGTATACAGCAGATGGTATGATTACACAAGGACAAATTGCATACTATGACCAATATGCTGGTGTCCCTATTAGAGGATATAGATACTTTACATATGGTGGTGGTAATGAGGTATACGAAATAAATAGAAATACAGGAGAAATAGGATACGGAATGGGATACTTCTGCTAAAATAAAAATAATATGAACCAAAGAATTCCAATATTTATACCCACTTTTATTAGTGACCAAACTTATAACCCAACAAGAGTTTTACCACATATCTATTTTTACAATGGTTTATTAGATTGTCAAAAATATTATATTGAAAGTGGTAGTTTGACTACTGCAGGTACGAGTATAGAACAAAATGCATTTCCGTATTTTGACAATTATAATGTAGTAACAGGTAGTTTTCCAACTATTGATAGTTTATCTCTTTTGTTTTATAATGAACAAGCTGCCTATGGAGAAACACCAACCGAAACTTTATATTCAACTTACTGGTCTCAATATGTTGATTTACTTTATAATCCAAGAACAAGATTATTAAATGCTTCGGCTATTATACCTCTTGCTGATTATTTCAAAATGGAGCTTAATGATATTTGTGAGTGGCGTGGCAATTACTATCATTTAAGAGCAATTAACGATTATAATTTATCTAATGGTGAATGTAGTATACAATTATTAGGGCCGGTGATTGGTGATGTTGTTGCAAATCAAATACCAACAATAGCTTGTAATTTTGATTATACATTATCTACTGCACCTCCTGATTATATTACAATAACATTAACAGATGATGGTGCCAATTCAGGACCTACATACGATGTTTATACTTCTCCGGATGGTGTAAACTTTACATTCTTACAAAATGTTACACTTAGTGATGTTGGAGATAGTGTTGTATTGTTATTCCCTGAAAGTGCTGTTGTATGTAAATTGGTAAATATAAACTCTAGTTGTAGTAATTCAGTAGTCCATGTAATACCAGGTAGTTTAGCAGGTGACTTTAGTTTTGATTTCTCCCAATTAGATTTCAATTAAAAGGTGTTAAATAGATAATATGATAAAAGGAATAATAGATTTACTAATGATTGATGAGCACTATGGTGTTTCTGAAAATGTTGAAATAGCTAAAGGAAAATACCAAGTTTCTTTTACATGGAAGGATGTTTGGTATAAAATAAAAAGACATTATTATGGCAAAGAAAGTTGAAGTTGAAATAGATGTTACAACCAATGTAGAACCCTCTATTGCACAACTTAAATTACTTAAAAAACAAATTAAAGAAACTGCTGCAGGGTCTGCTGAATTTGCTCTTTTACAACAACAAATAAATGATACAGAGGATGCAATTAAAGCTGCAAAAACTGGTGCAAGTAACTTTACTGAGGTATTAGGACAATTGCCAGGACCCATTGGTGAAATAGGTAATAAGGTAAGTGGTGCAGTTAATACATTAAAACAATTTGGTGCATTAAAACTGACTGACATTAAAGCAAGTTTTGTTGAATTAGGTAAAGATTTAGGAGATGCAGCAAAAGGATTAGGTAAACTTACAGGTATCACAAAAGCATACACTGCGTTAAATGGATTTTTAGCTAAATCATTTCAAGCAGTTGGAGTTGCAGAAGGTGCAGCAGCAACCGGTGCAAGAGCATTATCTGCTGCATTGATTGCAACAGGTATTGGTGCATTAGTTGTATTATTAGCAACTGCAGCATCTGCATTATATGAAATGGCAAGTGGTGAGAAAGAAGCAGCTGCAGCAGCAGATACATTAAATAAAGCATTAGAAACACAAAATGCATTATTAGAATTAAATGCAGCAGATACCAATAGGAGAAACAAAGTTGAATTGGCTAGATTAAAAGCACAAGGTGCAAGTGCACAAACAATTAGAGAAACTCAATTTAGACAGGCTAAAGAAACATACGAAACTGCATATAAAGATGAGCAAGAAGCAATAAAGATATACAATGCTAATTTAAGTAAAGCAGATGCAGAAGGGTTAAAGAAATTAGAGGATAACTTAACCAAAAAACAACAGGCAACTAAAGATGCATATGCAACTGCACAAGAGGTAGGATTAAACAATAAAGCAGAGGAACTTAAAGAGGAGGAAACTAAGAATAAAGAATTGACAGGTAAGAGTAAAGCTTTATCTGATAAGAAAATTGCTGAGAAACAAAGAGAATTAGACGAACTTAAAAAATTAAGAGAGAGTGATTTAGCAGAAATTAGAAAAGGTGAGGAGGAAGCATTCAAAGCAACTTTAACTGAAAGAGAAAGAACTGAATATGAGGTAAATCAAAAGTATGCTTCATTGATTGCAACTGCTACAAAGTATAATCAAGATACTACAATATTAGAAACAGGTCTACAAGCAGAACTTAAAACGATGAGAGAAAAGTTTGCTGTTGAAGATGCTGATAAGAAAAAAGAATTGGACGATAAGGAAACCGAAAGACTTAAAAAGAAAGGTGAGGAGGAAAGAGGTATTATATTATTGGGATTACAATCAAAATTAGAAGCATTAGATGCTGAAAATAAAAAGATTGATGGTGATTTTGAAGCTGACTTACAAAGGTTTGCATTACAAAAAGATATACTTAAAGAGCAAGAGACAACTGAATTACAAAATACTGAACTTAATGAATTTGAAAAAACGCAAATAAGAAAGAAGTATGCAGATGCTAGAATGGATGTAACCAACCAAGAGATTGCAACTGAGAAAGCAGCAGCAGAAGCTAAACAGGCAATCAATATGGCCTATTTAGGTTTGTTTCAACAATTCGGAAATACATTATCACAATTAGCAGGAAAGAATAAAGCATTAGCAATTGCAGGTGTTATAATATCACAAGCAGCTGCTATTGGACAGATTGTAGCACAAACAGGAATAGCAAATGCAAAAGCATTAGCAGCATCTCCATTAACAGGTGGAATGCCGTGGGTGGCTATAAACACAATATCAGCAGGTTTAAGTATTGCATCAACCGTTGCGTCAGCAGCCAAATCAATACAACAAATAAATCAAGCAGCAGCTGCGGGTGGTGCAACCGGTGGAGGTGGTGGTGGGTCAGCACCTGCAGTCCCAGCATATACAGGTGGGCCAACTGCAATGCAGACACCACAAATACAAGGAACACAAGCTGCTACACCTGGAAGTCAAATTGCAGAAACATTAGGTGCTGCAAGTGGTAAACCAATTAAAGCATATGTTGTAAGTGGTGAGATTTCTAGTCAACAAGCAATGGATAGAAAATCTAATAGAGCTGCAACATTTGGTGGAGGATAATAATAATAAAAAAAATAAGATATGTTAAAGAAAGATATGGACGAGGAAATATTTGAATTGATGTTAGTTGATGACGAGGACGGAGTTTTCGCAAATTCATTTGTGCATTCAGGTGCAATTGAAAAAGACTTTGTATTCTTTGGAAAAGAGGAAATGTTTTTTAAGTCAGTAAATGACGAAAAAAGATTAGTTGCCGGCCCGTTATTAGTGCCAAACAAAAAGATATTAAGAGTAGATGGTGAGGGTAAAAGATATTTTGTATATTTCACTCCTGAAACAATTGAAAAGATTGCAAGAAAGTTTATGAAGGATGGTAATGGACATGAGGTGACACTTGAACATGGCAATAAAAAAGTAAATGATATTTACCTAACAGAAAGTTGGATAGTTGCACAATCAGCAAAAGACAAAAGTAATCTATATAATTTTACACTACCGATAGGAACTTGGTTTGGAGTATATAAAGTTGAAAATGATGAGGTGTGGGAAAAAGTAAAAGACGGAACATTTAGAGGATATAGTATAGAAGGTTTGTTTGAGCATCGTAAATCAGATATAAAACTTGCATTAGAAAAAGGAATAGATGAATTAACAGAGGACGAAGCAAAAGAAATCCTAAAAACTATTCACTCTATGTTAATGCCTGGTGTTGAATTAGAAGGAGAACCAACTATAACTAGCACATATCCAGGAGAGATTGCAAGCGGTAGTATATCACCTGCAAAAATATAATATGACACCAAATCTAGTATATAGTAAAATTGAAAAGTTTGCAGGTAAGTTAATTACTTTTGCAGAGTTTTATGATATGATGAAAGAAAGTAGGAGGTCAAATCCTATTTACATTTATTGGAGTAAATTAGACGGAGATAGAGCAGATAGAGAAATGTATTGGGGAAAGTATACAGGCAATGCAGTATATGATTATCAAGCTGATGGTTATATGGTATTAAGAAGTAAGACAGACGGAAACGAATGGAGAACAGTTGTATTAGATACGGTAGATAGATGTATATACAAAGACAAAATATATAGAGTAAGATAAAATTAAACTATGCCAATACCTAAACCACAAGGAGGAGAACAAGAGGACAAGTATATCAGTAGATGTATAAGTGAAATAGCAAATGAATATGATGTAGAAGGTCAAGCTTATGCAGTATGTAAAAGCACATACGATAAAGATAAGATGTCAAAGATAACCGATACTACAAGTAAGGTAATGGCAAGAATTACATACAATGAAAAGTTTAGAGGTATAAACTTAAAAGATGCAAACGACCCATGCACCGAAGGTTATGAGCAATATGGAATGAAAGATATGGATGGTAGAGAAGTCCCTAACTGCATTCCAATTCAAGAACCAAAATAAAATAAAATGATGCACTTATTCCGAAAGGAAAAATTCAATTCAACTCTTTATGATATGGAGTTGAAAATAGAGGCACAACAAAAACAAATAAGTGAACTAAGAGAATTAGTTTTACAATTATCAAAAGACATAAACTCACTACAAATAGAAGTGAATTATTTATCAAACAATAAATACAAAGGATTATAATGGCAAAGGGAATGAATGTGCAAGTAAAAGTGCTAAAGACTAAAAAGAAAGGTAAGGCTAAAAAAGGTAGTGGCCCAAAGGATAAACCAACTAAAAAATATGTTGGACAAGGTAAGTAGTCAAAATCCCCACAAAATAGGTTATAACCTAAATACAGAGACTTTATTTGTAAAGTAAGGATAATATACCAAAAGTAACTAAACCCTCAGGAATGGGGGTTTTTTAATGCACTTACTTTTTGGCAATATCAATATTTATTTGTATATTGTAGTATATGAAATTTTGGGATAGTGAAATAATAGAAAAGGATTTTAACTTTAATAAGAATAAGGAATT
>Ga0208916_10000165_pt1 | contig 32665 bp, 59 predicted proteins | sample DEB19_08_DNA_5_FD_184523 | JGI IMG/M metagenome (GOLD analysis project Ga0208916, IMG submission 184523) | Aqueous microbial communities from the Delaware River and Bay under freshwater to marine salinity gradient to study organic matter... | ecosystem: Environmental > Aquatic > Marine >... | reverse complement strand
AGGTTTTGAAAAGTTAGCCGTCGCCGGAGCCGTAGCCGGAGCCGGAGCCGGAGCCGGAGCCGTCGCCGTAGCCGTAGCCGTCGCCGAAGCCGTAGCCGGAGCCGTAGCCGTAGCCGTCGCCGTAGCCGGAGCCGTCGCCGTAGCCGTCGCCGTCGCCGGAGCCGTAGCCGGAGCCGGAGCCGGAGCCGGAGCCGTCGCCGTAGCCGTCGCCGTCGCCGGAGCCGGAGCCGGAGCCGGAGCCGGAGCCGGAGCCGGAGCCGTAGCCGTCGCCGAAGCCGTAGCCGTAGCCGTAGCCGGAGCCGTAGCCGCTCATTTGCTCGTGGTTTTCAAACCAGCGGTCCATTTCACTGCGCTTTCGCAACAGGCGTGGCGTTCACGCTGTCGATGCACTTCTGGCTGGCGGGGATGATTTCAATCGCGTCCAGAATTTCATGCTCTGGCGTGACTTGTGGGAAGCGGCACTGCGACGGCGTAACGCCATCAACGGCAACTGCGGAAAGCGAAATGCTATCTGCGGCTTTCCATGACCACATGCGGCGGCAATTGCTCAGCCCGACCATGCGACCGTCCTGTTTTTCAAGGCGGCCCATGAACACACCGCTTGCGTATGTGCGAACGATGCAAATCTTGCCGACGTGAGACGAAAATGTTGCGGGCGAAGCCGCAGCGGGTGACTTGCCATTCAAAACGGCGGCAAGCGCAAAGGCTTGTTCAACGGTGAGTGTGGGAGTGGTCATAGTGCCCTCTTGCAAAACCAGGGGCGGGATTGCCCTCACTTGGTTTGTGGGAGCATGATTTGCACAAATTGTTTCCGCAGTCAACAACAAAATGTGCTTGACAGTCTTTTTTTACCGGCCTAAGGTGAGGCCATGCAAACGGTTGAAACAATCATTAAAGGCTTTGGCACCTACCGCGAAATGGCGCGGGTGCTGGGCGTCAAACCAACAGCGGCAAAGCAAATGCTTGTCCGCAAATCGATTCACGTGAAACATTGGCCGACTTTAATCCAAGAGTGCCGGGTGCGCAAGATTCGCGGCGTAACCCCGCAGCGGCTTATGGAGTTGCATTCAAAGCGGGAGAACGCATAATGCGCCTAGTCCTTCACAACCTCTGCACTTCGTTGGTTCTGTTCGCAGTTGCGAATGGCGCTCTTAGCCAGACACTTAGATTTATTGAGGCTGTCAGCCAATGACGTTTCCCCGACCCGCCCCCAGCGTCCCGTTTGCAGCGATACCGTTGCAGGCCGCACCTGACCAGATGCGGGCAACTTGGCACGGCGTGGACTCCCTGTCGCGCCGTGCTTTTTATTTCCAATCGTCCCGGCTGTCCCCCTCATTCCTCCGCGCCGGGGCGGGAAGCGGCGACTGTTCTAGCGGCAATCTCCCCCGCTATTCCGGTCGCCGCCTTTCATTCAGCAGTAAGGTGAAGCCATGAGCCATTTTTGGGAATTTGTATTTACAGATGGGCCGGGGACGGTTCTCCATCACGGAGTTGATGCAGACCAACGCGAAAACATTTTTGCGCTTGAATTGAGCGGAGCAAAAGCTGGTGTCAGTGTTTTGGTTGAGTGCGTTACCGCCGAGCGTTACGCCGAGTTCATCACCATTCACGGCTCTGAGGTGGCGGTATGATGCAGCCATCCCTCTTGGACTGGACGCCGCCGCGCTCAATCATGGGCGACCGTGACGGCGAAACCTATGTTCGTTCCCGCGATTTGAAGCGCTTGAATGCCCAGGCCCAAGACGTTTGGGATTTCATGATTGACGGCAAGTGGCACGGCTTGCGCGAAATCAGCGAGGTGACGGGCCACCCAGAGGCCAGTGTTTCGGCTCGTTTGCGTGACTTTCGCAAACCCTGCTTTGGCGGTCACGAGGTCCAGAGGCGTTGCATTTCCAAGGGCTTCTTTCAGTACATGCTGAGGGCAGCATAATGGCCATACGCAAGCACAACGCCAAACGAGACGCTTCCGAGCCTTTTATTGTCGAAGCCCTGCAACGCTGCGGCTGTGACGTTTACAGGCTTGACCGTCCAGTTGACTTGCTTTGCTATCACGCACCTTCACAAGCTCTTTTCCTGATTGAGTGCAAGACAGGCAAGGCCAAGCTGAATGACTTTCAAGCCAACTTTGTAAAGCGCTGGCCTGTCCATGTGGTGACTACAGCAGAACAGGCGATTGACCTTGTGAGCGGATTGCGGAGGAAGGCAGCATGACCGACGCGCTCCCATACCGCCGCAAGGAAATTATCGGGGATTGTACGCTGTTTTTAGGCGACTGCCGGGACATTTTGCCGACGCTTGGCAAGGTGGATGCTGTGGTGACGGACCCGCCATATGGAATGGCGTTTCGGAGTAACCACAGGACGGTCCGGCACAACGCCATTGCAAATGATGCGGAGGAATGGCCTCTTTCTTTGGCCGTTGAACTGGATGCGGCGCATTCAAAATATGTTTTCTGCAGATGGGATGATTTGCAGCGGGTGGTCAAGCCTAAGTCACTTGTCACTTGGGTTAAAAACAATTGGTCCATGGGCGACCTTGAACATGAACACGCTAGACAGACAGAGGTTGCTTTGTTTTACCCTGGCTCGGAGCATTTCTTCCCAAAAGGAAGGCCAAGCGATGTAATTGAAGCGCCCCGCACAGGAAACAATTTTCACCCCACAGAAAAACCATCGCAGTTGATGGTGGCAATTATCGAGTGGACAAGCGGCGCAGTCCTAGACCCCTTTATGGGAAGCGGAACGACTGGCGTTGCCTGTGTGAAACTTGGCCGCAAGTTCATTGGCATCGAAATTGACGAAGGTTACTTCAATATCGCCTGCGAGCGTATCCGCAAAGCCTATGCTCAACCGGACATGTTCATCGCCCCGCCTGCTGAAAAACCAAAACAGGAGGCCATGATATGAACTACGATTGGGCAAAGGACAGCCGCGATTCATGGGCATACGCTCACCACATGATAAGGCTTCGCAAGGGGCTGCGGCGGTTTGAAACGCTGCTAGAAATGTACCTTCTCGAACAATGGGGGGAAATCCCATGAAGCCACCATCTTGCCTTGGCTGTGACTTCCACCGCATCAAGCACATTCTGTCGTTTGCAGATCATCGTGACCGCTGCACACGGCCTCAGACCCACACAAGCGGTTCCCGCATTCCAATGTCAGAGAACGGCGTTGATTGCCAGTTCGAGACTGACTCCTACCCTGAGCCTCAGAGAATTGCAGGCGACAAGTGCGGACCAGATCGCAATCACTACAAGGCAACGGAGCATGTTCTTTAATGGCCTATGACTCGCAGCCATCCAATTACGGCAAGAACAAAGGCCAGTCAGTCGGCTTCTGGAACAAGCCCGAACGGGTTGACCTTCTCCGCACCCTTTGGGTTGACCCTACTTATAGCCCGCTCCAAATCGCAGCCCGTCTGAATTGTACCAGGTTTGCAGTCTACAACAAAGCGGCGTCTCTCAGGCTTCCAAAACGCACCCGCATGGCTCAAATTAAGCCCAAGAAGGTCGTTCTTGTCCCGCCCGCACTTCGCAAGCCAAAACCAATCAAAGCCGCTCCCAAGCCAAGGGTGACGCCTGTGGCCCCTGTTATTAAGCCCGTCTCATTGCTTGAGCGTACGGGCTGCGCTTTCCCTGTCCGCCGTCATGCCGGGGAATATCTGTTCTGCAATTGCCCACCCGATACCGGGCCTTATTGCGAGTTTCATCGTTCAATTATGTACAAGGTGGTGTGAAATGAAGAAAGTCCAGCTACGCTATCAACACCCGCGCTATGCGATTGTCCGGCGTCCCCCGGTTCGTGACGTTCTCATGGTGGCGACGCCTCCCCCCTCTATGTCCAAGGTTATTGCAGAGGAACGGGCGGTAGTGTTCGCGCCTACCATGCGCAGCCTGCTTATTGCCGCGTCCCAGGTGGCAGGGGTTAGCGTTGCTGAGATTATCAGCCCGCGCCGGGAAAAACGCCTTGTGCGACTTCGCCAATGCGTGATGATTCTGGCCCGCAAGTACACGCCGCTTTCATACCCTCAAATAGGGCGGAATTTGGGGGGCCGGGACCATTCCACAATCCAACACGCAATCAAATTGTACGCCAAGAAGCCGGAAATGTTTGACAAAGCAATGCAGGCGATATGCGACAAGATTAACTTGTTCGCGCCACATGTTGACAACAGCGAGAAACTAGTTTCAGTTCACCAAAACACAGATCAATGCGCTACGGTGTCGTTATGAGTTTTCCTCCTGTTGTTTCAACATTTGGTGGTGAAAAATGAAGCATATTGGGAACAATGTTGCGACACTGGCTTACGGCGTTAAGGTGGAGCCTGATGTTGCGTCCGCAATACGGGACGGCGAACAGTCGGCGCTTAATGAACTTGTGGAGATGCAGGGGCCTGTAGAATTGCTCTACAAAGCCAAAGCCCGCGTGCTCGCGATGTTACATCTTTGCGAAAGCCCTATTGAACGTGTGGCGCTGGCGGCAATGGGATTTATGGTTATCCCCGGAACCGATTGTTTCCCCCCGGCTCTGCATGACGTAATGAGCGGGGATGAATGGCCCAGGTCACCCGTTGTTATTGCGCCTCAGTTTGTAATTGGGCGCTATCGCCTTGATTTTCTAGTCCAAGTCACGGACTCTAAGGGGGGGAAGCACTCTTTTGCTTTGGAGTGTGACGGGGCTGACTTCCATTCAAACAGTGCGGCCCGCGAAAAGGATGCAAAGCGCGATGACTACCTAAGGGCGCTTGGTGTGAAAACGCTGCGATATTCTGGACGCACGATTAACAGGCTGTCCTACAAGTTGGCGCATGAGATTGCGGCCATTGTGAATGACTACCGGAGGGCAGCATGAGCGACATGCCTTGGTTCCAGTTTTATCCTAATGACTGGCTTGCCGGGACGCGCGGTTTGTCCGCCGTCGAGACTGGTATCTACATTACCCTGATTGCCACGATGTACGACCGGGCCGCACCCATACCGAACGATATTGGCATGCTGTCCCGCTTGTGTGGGTGCAGTCAAAGGCAGTTCAAAGCAGCCGTCGATCACCTTGTTGATGCCAACAAATTGATAGTGAGCGAGACAGGGATTTGGAACCAAAGAGTTGCGGATGAACTGCAAGCGCGTGAAGTAAAAAGCGTAAAAGCAAAATCGTCGGCTGAATCAAGGTGGTGGAAAAATAACAAGCAAAAACAACAAAAGACCGATGCGACCGCACCCCAAACGCAATGCGAAACAGATGCTAGTCAGAAGTCAGAAGTCAGAAGCCAGAAGTCAGATAGCTTAGCTGACGCTAAGCAGGATGCGCCGCCTCAATCGACTTGCGTCGAGTTGGGCCAACGGATTACGGACCGGATGGGGGTTACAAACGACCCTCGTTGGATGGGGAACTGGTCAATCGTTTCTGTGTGGCTGTCTCAGGGGTACGACCCTGAACTTGATGTTTGGCCTGCTGTTAGCGCGATTGTGGACCGGAAAAAAGCGACGGGCCAAAAAATGCCAGGCTCGTTGTCTTATTTCACAAATGCCATTGCCGACCATCACAAGCGCCGTTCTGAGGGGGGGAGGGTGCCCCCCGCTGTGGGGAGCAATCAGGAGGTTTTCTTAGTCAAGCGCGGTTCGCCTGAGTTCAGGGCGTGGATTGCCCATTACAAATCGCGGGGCATGAGAACGAAGTTTTTGGAAGAGCAGTCAGAAATTACGGTTCCGTCTAAAACCCCACCCCAACACACTCAGGCAGCAGCATAATGGCAAACTTAAAGCGCAGAGGTTTTCTTGGTGGCATGGGCGCGTTGTTCGCCACAACGCCTGAGAAGGTTTTGAAGGCTTCCGGGGTGTCAGTTGAACTGTCCCAAGCCGGGGGGCATATTAGGGCAGGTCTAGCGCCCGGTGGTACTTCAACGGGGGGCATGGAGGGTCCGGGTGCATGGCCTCTTGCGAGGAAGGCGCGGCTCATTGCCCTTAAGACTCTAAACCCTGAATGGTTTGAGCGTAGGAGACGGGCCGATGCTCGTCATGTTTCAGCTTTGGAACCTCATATCGCTAGCCTCAGATCGGTATCGGCATCGGCAAAAATCAACATGCAGCGGGAGTTTCAATATCGGCGATATGTTGAGATTGAAGAGGAGGGTTACGACATTCGTGCGCAGGAAGAAATGTTTTCCGCATGAAATACCCCACCCGCTTGCAACTGAAAATCATAGCAGCCACACTCATTGCAATGGCTGTGTATGAAATCATCAAGAGGTTCACATGACGCGCACCATCACCAGTAAGGAGGCTGAATAATGGAAGCAATCGTTTTCGTGGAATTAAAGCCGTCAGATGATTTGGTAGCGAAATGGCGCTCTCTTTATGTGGAGGCACAAGAGGCAAGCGCCAAAATCGGACGGCGGTTTCCAGTATGTGGCGCGGGGGAACTGCATGAGCATGAAGAAATCAACGTGGCGATTGAAGCCAAAATTCCAGAAGCAAGGGCTAAGGCTGTTTCGGCGATGAAAGGCTGGAATGCGTCAGGCGACACCACGTTTCAGATTTACGGGACGGCTTTGGATGGTTTTGTTTTCAAATATCAAGTCAAATTTTCAAGGGGCTGAATAATGGATTGGGCTTCCCCCGCCTCTCAAATAGAAAAGGGACAGACATGACAGAGAATTGGTATCTTGCTGAAGTCCATTCCAACCGTGAAGCCGTGGTGGCCTACACCATGCGTTGCCTCGCAATAGAAGCCTTCCTGCCGCTTTTGTTGCAGACCGAGAGGGTAAGCGCCCGGACACGTCAAAAAGAGCTTGTGGCGCGTCCTGCGCTGCCCGGATACCTGTTTTTCAAGACAACCCCGGACAGGGTGACGGACGCCAATGCCATCCGAGACCTAAAGGGCGTCATTCGGTCCCCAATGGGGGAACTTGTGACCATCCCCCCCCGGCAAATGGTCCCCTTCATCATCGCCCATGACGAATGGCAGGTAAAGGCCAGGAATGCATATCGCGGTGGGCTTCACATCCGTTCGGCAGGGCCAAAGCCCAAATTCAGGGCCATGACCAAAGACGTTCTGGAGGAGTTCATGCGCACCCATTTTCTGCCGGATGAGGTTAATTTGGTGGAAGCCGCATAAAACGCTTGCGGCCTATAGTGAAATCCCCTATAATTTGAGCGTCGCGTAGTGGTGGACCCTTTGAGCAGCCATTTTACATGGTGGAGCCGAGCGCCCGCGACACGAGCCAAAAACACGTTGGCGCGGCAAGCTAAGTTATTGTCGTCTCACAACCTTTCCCCCGCCCCATGGTTAAGGGCAATGATGGCAAGTTCAATATACTTGGGTATGGCGTCTTTGCCTTTCCTGGGTTTCAGATACCGATCCAGCCTCGCCCTTCCAAGGCCAAGCTCACGAGCTGCTCTTGATTTGTTCCAGCCTTTGCTGTCCACCCAGTCTTGCAGTTGCTTGGGGGTCATAGGGTTTTAATGCCAAGCCGCTCGGAAAGTTTTTTGACGGCAAAAGTGATGGCATCTTTTTTGAACTGCCCATCAACCTGATTGACAATCGCTTCTTGGATGGCTTTTGTTTTTGCGTCAAGCACTGATTTTACGGCTCTCGTAAAGGCATTTTCTTCGCTTGCGTAGTTAGATGGCTTGTAAACCAAATTTGCAGCTATAGCCTTAACCATTTCTTCCCTGAAGGTTGTTGGCGCGCCTTTTGACCCATAATTGCTAACGGGAGTGTATGTGGCGTTCATGATGTCGTCAATTAGTTCCGGCATTTTTTCAGACATAACCTCTGCAATTTGCTCATTCATCACTCGCGCAACCTCTCCGTCTATTCGGTCAAACAAACGCTTTCGCATATCGCCGGAAAGGCGGTCAACGACTTGGCGGCGAACGCTTTCCTCTAGCGTTTCAGCGCCGTTTTCATCTGCAAAAATGTTATTTAGGTCGATTTCGATCTTCATCTTCTCTCTCCATTAAGGGGTTAGGCGGGGCTGGTTAGGCCCCTTGGTTAGCGAATTGATTGGATTTCCGCGATGTCACAATTCATATTCAGATGTGACGCCAGTTTTGAAAAGTTCTGAGTGTAAATACTTTAGTTCGGCCTCAAATTCTTCAAGAGCGCTTTCATCTGTTTCTTGTTCAATTAGATTTTGAATGGCTTCAATTTCAAGCGCCAACGCTCTGGCTCTGCGGTAGTTGGGGCGCAGGATTGATGAAATTCCGGTCATTTTGTTGATTCCTCATCAAGCAAACATGAAATCTGATTGCTTGAAAACGTGGCCGAACCAACGTGGAGCGGGGTTGTTTCCCGCGAGATCTCCAAACAAGGCATATTCAGCATTGCCCTTGGCATCAAACCTGAAGCAACGGTCAGAAGCCTTGAACTCTGGCGAACCAGATACCTCGATGAACACGCCGTTTGCGAGGGTTGCGAACTTAACAAGCATTTCTGCCTCCTGAGATTTGGGCGATGGCGGGATTGCCGCGCTCCGTTGTCCTGCTGATATGTTCTATATCGCACAAGTCACCCCCGGCTGTCAACACATATTTTGCACTAAATAGCACAAATTCCCGTCTTATCCCCTCAACGCCAGCCTTTCCGGCACAATCAGTCTTACCCAAGAGCGTCTGAACGCGGGAAAGACGGGAACCTAATCACATTCAAGCACCCCCACGGCGACTTTTGCCAAAGCCAAATAGGAGGCTGCCATCGCTGCTTATGTAAAATTTGAACCCTTTGTCCAAGCCCTTGTGAATGAGGAAGTTGACATTTTCGGGACCACGGACACATTCCGCGCTGTCATTCACTCAGACGCTCCTACGGTCGCAACAGACGATGAACTGGCCGACCTGACGCAGATCACAGGCACAGGTTACACGGCGGGCGGTGAGGATATTCAAAACGACGGCACAAGAACTGGCGGCACTGTCACGATGACGGCTGTTGACGTTGTGTGGACCGCGACCGCTGCGGATTGGGTTGCTGGTCGCTATGTCGCGATTCATGACGACACGTCAACGACTGACAAACTCATGTGCGATTTTGACTACGGGGCCAACTTCACGCTTGGCAACGGCGAAACATTCACGGTTGATTTCGGGGCTTCACTCGCGACGGTGTCTTAATGAGTTTGGCAATTCAGCATGATGGGCATGTCCTAGCGTGCAAACGTACGCCTGTTGCCAGGGTTTCAAGGCTTGTAAAGATTCCGGTCAAATGGATTGAGGATTTAGAGCAAAATCAGCAGATTGCAAGTTGCTGCCGTCACCCTGAAAACCATGATATTGAGGCTTGGTATTCAAGCCAGGCGGACGCGGCAAAGGGCATTCCTGACATTTACAAGTTTCACTGCACCTGTGGTCGCGCTCATGTGCGATTTTGTGTTGGCGGAAGCAAAAACCCAACAACGCAAGAAATAACCCATCCCCGCATTTTTTGGGACATTCGTTAAGCTATGGCCCACAAGTATGTCAACCGCGCATGGATGACCACGGCCACGACTGGGACGGGGACGGTTACGCTTGTCGCTGCTGTTTCGGGGGACCACTACACATTTGCAGAAGCGGGCATGTCCAATGGCGACACCGCAAATTATGTCATTAGGGATGGTGACGATGTCGAAATGGGGGTTGGCACCTATACCTCATCGGGGACGACATTCAGTCGTGACACTGTAACGTCCAGCAGGATTTCCGGCACGGCGGGCACAAGCAAGATTAGCCTGTCCGGCAGTGCGACAATATTCATCGGCGTTCTTGCCGCTTTCTACAGCCGGTCCCGCGAAGTTCTGACGGCCAACCGTGACTATTATGTCCGCACCGATGGCAACGACAGCAACGATGGCCTTGCCAACACCTCTGGCGGGGCTTTCCTGACCATTCAGAAGGCGCTTGATGTTACTGCGGGTTTGGATAGGGCCACATATACAGTAACGATTCACGTTGCGAGCGGCACGTATACCAACGCGCTCAGATGGGGCGGTGGCGTTGGCTCTGTCACTCCAATCCTTGAAGGAGATACGACGACGCCGTCCAATGTCGTGTTGAGCGTCACCAGCAATACGGTTCTGTCGGTAAGCGCACCATTGGTGTTTCGAGGGTTTAAGCTGACGACGACAACAAGCGGGCATGGCGTCTCTGTCGTCGGGGCTGGTTATCTGACTGCGAGCGCTCTTAATTTCGGCACAGTGCCGTCAGGACAAATTCACATCGTTTGCGTTCTTGGTGGTAAGGTCACTTTTGTTGGTGCGTATACTATCTCAGGCAACGCCGCTCGGCACATCTTGTTGCAGACAGGCGGCGTGCTGGATATGTCCAGCATCACTGTCACTTTAACAGGCACCCCGGCGTGGGCCAGTCAATTCATTTATGCTGATACGGGCGGCTCAGCATCGTTCTACTCTATCACATGGAGTGGGGCGTCAACGGGACCGCGCTATAACATTCAATCTGGCGGCTTCGTCGAAACCTACACCTCTGGCGTCGGCAGCCTGCCGGGTAACAGTCCGGGCGTCTGGAACGACAAAGACTTACTCATCAAGCAGACTGCTGATTACACGCTAACGAGCAGTGTGGCGACACAGAAGCTATTCAACGCCTCAACTAATGGCACGCTTGGGCTGGGAACTGGCGTCTATACCTTCGAGTGCGAACTGTACCTTACGACTATGAGCGCCACGTCTGGCAACATGGCGTTTCATATTCTTGGCGGCGGTGGCGCAACGCTCGGCTCAATCCTCTATCTTGTTGACGGTATTGACAGCACAACACCGCTTGACGCTGCTGCGCGCTCTGGCTCTGCATCGGTAACAAGCGCCTCTGTCGCGTCTGTCTCTGCTGCTGGCACAGGCACAGGACTTGTAGTACGTATACATGGCACGTTCAACGTCACGGCGGCTGGTACGATTATCCCGTCCTGTGCGCTTGTCACGGCAAACGCGGCCATTGTGAAAGCGGGCAGCTATTTCAAGTGCAGACGCCATGTTGAAAATGGCACGACTGTTGTGGGGGAATGGTCATGACCTGGCTGAATGACGCCTTCCTCGTGGTGAAGGCCATGGCGTATGGCCTCTATGTCGCAACACCCTATTGGGTTTGCCACGGCGCTGTTGCGCTCACCATCGCCCTTGTCCTCTGGCCAGTGTTTGGTCTGAACGCAGGACTAGCAGCGGGTGCTGCGTTCTATTGTGGGCGTGAATTTACCCAGTGGGAAAGTGGCTTGCCGTTTGATTGGAAGGGCCTTGCTGCTCCACTTGTGGTTTGTTCAGGCGTATATTGCCTGTCCTTATTCTGGAAATAGGATAATCTGAAATGTCCGCATTCCTGCCCATTGCGGGCGGGCCTATTGCGGGCCAGCCTCTTTCAAGCGCCAAGACGCTCGTTGCCGCTTCTGGCTCATACGCCTTAACCGGGACTTCAGCCTCACTCGAAAGGGGCTACGAGGTCACGGCAACAGCCGGAAGCTATGCCTTTACTGGCACAAGCGCCGATCTCATCTACACCCCGTTGACGGGTTACACGCTCACCGCTGATGCGGGGGCTTATACCGTCACCGGAACCGCTGCCAATCTAGAGCGCGGCTATGTCGTTTCTGCCAGCCCCGGTTCCTACGCTCTCACCGGAACGTCTGCCACCCTTGAATATGGCCGTGAGGTAACGGCTACCAGTGGTTCCTACGGCCTTACAGGTCAAGCCGCCTCACTGGAGCGCGGACGCCTCATAGGGGCAACGTCTGGCTCCTATGCCCTAACAGGGCAAGCCGCAGACCTTATCCTTGTCGAAACCCTTGGCCTAACGGCTGAGGCTGGTTCATACACACTGACAGGCACAACGGCCTCACTCGAATATGGCTACGCGCTAGACAGTGAACCCGGTTCCTACACGCTTACAGGCTCATCGGCTGACGTTTACCTCCTCACCCCTACCAGCCCCTCAGTTACCATCACGCAGGGCGCTAAGCTCAATACCAGCATATCCACCCCGGCCCGTCTTTCGCCATCTATATCCCAAGGCGCAAAGCTTCGTGGCTCAATCACAACCCCGGCAAGGCTAAGCCCCTCAATCACACAGGGTGCCAAGCTGTCCGTGTCAATCCAGTGAGGCTTCCATGGCCCGCGTGAACTACGGCGAAACATTTACAGTCAATACCCTTGTTACAGACAGGGAGACTAATCTTTTGGCCGACGCCGCTGATCTCACCTTCCAGTATATGTACGGCGACAACGGCACAAAGACGACAGTAACGCCAACCCGTAACAGCATTGGTAACTATTCAGTCAGCATCACCACAACAGCCACAGGGCGCTTTCATGGCCGTTGGGATACAGCGGGTGATTATGACGTTGCAGACGAGATTACCCTCTTCATCCGCCGCTCTCCTTTCGAGGAAAGCAACCTTAGCGATTACAATTAGTTCGGCTTTTTAAATGGCAGGCAACAAAAACAGCGGAAAGCGCAAAGATAAGGCTTTCCATACCGCAATCATGTTGGAGATTGGCAGCGCTGAATCAGGCCGCGACCTTCGCGCTATTGCCCGCAATGTCATGGACGTGGCTTTGGACAAAACCCACAAGGACATGCTTGCTGCGGCTTCATTCATTGCGGACCGCGTTGATGGGAAGCCAGTTGCCACGGTGGATATGAACCTGAATGACAACCGCACTGTTGAAGAACTCCCCGACTCCGACCTTGTTGCCATCCTCCGAGAGGAAAGCAGCGGCGCAAGAGTTGCTGAAGCGCCGGATAGCGCGGCGGGACCTGATAGCGTTCACTGAGTACACCTACCCCAACTATCGGACGGGGGCGGTTCACAGGGTTATTGCAAATGAATTAGAGGGTGTTCTCAAGGGTGAGGTTGACCGCCTCATGTTGTTGGTGCCTCCCCGGCATGGCAAGTCCGAGTTGGCCTCTAGGCGCTTCCCGCCGTTGTACTTGGGTCATTACCCGGACAGACAGTTTATCAGCGTATCGGCAAGTGCCGACTTCGCGGCAGACTTTGGGCGTGACGTTCGCAACATCATTGCATCGCAGGAGTATCTAAACCTTTTCCCTGAGACGACGCTTTCAGACGACAGCAGTGCTAAGAACAAGTGGCACACATCGCAGGGCGGCGTTTACATTTCGGCGGGTGTTGAAAGTCAGATCATGGGGCGTGGCGCTCACGTTGCTTTGATTGATGACCCATTCCCGACCATGGAAGCCGCACAGAGCGCGGTGATGCGCAAGAAGGTCATAGATTACTATCGAGGCACACTTTACAATCGCCTCATGCCGGGCGGTGCGATTGTGGTGATTAACCACAGAATGCACGAAGAGGATTTGACGGGCTATCTGTTGGCGCAACAAGCGCAGGGTGGCGACACTTGGCGGGTGGTAGAGGTTCCAGCGATTGACGGTGAAGGCCGCGCCGCATGGCCTGAGGATTACCCGGTTGAGGCATTGGAGCGTATCAAGCGCAACATGCTGCCGAGGGATTGGAGTTCTCTTTACCAGCAACAGCCCGCACCAGAAGAGGGCAACTTTTTCAAGCGCGAATGGGTTCAATACTACGACACGCTCCCCGAAAATGTTCATGTGTATGGCGCAAGCGATTACGCTGTAACGGATGGCGGCGGAGATTTCACAGTCCATGTGACCGTTGCAGCAGATGCTGACGGGAATGTTTACATCACAGACGTTTGGCGGGGGCAGAAAACCCCTGACGTGTGGATTGAAGCGGTTCTAGACCTAATGGAAGCCCAAGAGCCTTTGGGTTGGGCTGAGGAAAACGGGCAGATCATTAAATCAATCGGGCCGTTCCTGGAGCGCAGGGCGCAAGAGCGCGGCGTCTATTGTATGCGGGAACAGTATTCCTCCACGTCCGACAAACCGACGCGGGCAAGAACATTTCAGGCAAGGCTGGCAAGCGGCAAGGTGTTCTTTCCCCGCAAGGCCAAATGGCTTGCAGACTTGGAAAGCGAGTTGCTTTCCTTCCCGGCTGGCAAGCATGACGACCAGGTTGACGCGCTAAGCCTTGTGTTCCGCATGTTGGCGGACATGACGGGCAAATCAATACTCCCTGCAAAGCAGCCGGTTGACCAATGGGACCGTGCTTTTGACAGGCTTGACGAAGATGTAGAGGGTGAATGGAAAACGCTGTAACTGAAAGCGCTGCAAAACCCGTCAAGTCAGATGGCGGCGATGTGCTGTCTAAACTTGTGCGCTATTTCGAAACCTCTGAGGAAATGTCCGTCGCGTCACGGGCCAAGTCTGAGAAGTGCCGTGATTACTTTGACGGCAACCAGTACACGGCTCAGGAACGGTCAAAGCTGGAGAAGCGTAAGCAACCTGCCCTTGTGTGGAATCGCGTCAAGCGCAAGGTCAACTTTCTGACGGGCTATGAAATCCAGCAGCGCCTGGACCCAAGGGCCTTCCCGCGCAATGCCCCGGTTGATGAAGAAGGTGCACAGGCTGCGACGGATGCGCTGCGCTACGTTCAAGATGAGCAGATGCTCCCTGAAATCTTTTCGGATGCGTTTGAGGATGGGATTGTGGAGGGCTTCGGCGGGGTGGAAATCCTGTACGACGCCAAGCGCGGTTGCCCTGATATCAAGTATTGGGAATGGGACCGCCTGTTCTATGACCCATATTCATCCAAGCATGATTTCAGTGACGCTTCCTACAAGGGCGGCGTTGTATGGATGGATGAAGAGCAAGCCAAGCTGGCTTATCCCGACAAGGCTGACAAGATTGCCTTTACCATTGAGAGTGAGACGGCTGCGGCAACGTCAAAGACGTATGACGACAAGCCCGCGTTCAACAAATGGGTTTCGCTAGGCAATCGCAAGCGCGTCCGCATTGTGCAGGTTTACTATCTGGAGCAGGGTGTTTGGCATTGGGCGCACTACACCAAGGGCGGCATTCTCAAGGGCGGTGTTGCCGTTCCTTTTGTCAATACGGACGGTGAGCCTGAATGCCCGCTTGAAATGTGGTCGTGCTACGTTGACCGCGACAACAACCGTTATGGCGAGGTTGCGGAACTTCTCGACATTCAGGACGAAATCAACAAGCGCCGCGCTAAGAGCCTTTATCGGTTGATGACGCGCCAAGTTGTCATGGACAAGGGCGCGGTTGACCATAAAGAACGGGTTCGTGACGAATTGGCCCGCCCTGACGGCGTTATTGAGGTCAATCCTGGCCGCAAGTTTGACATTCAGGAAAACACCGACCAGACCAGCGGCGAATTGCAGTTGCTGCAAGAAGCCAAGGCCGAAATGGAGTTTGCCGGGCCGAATTCATCGCTTATGGGCGACACAAAGGCCGGGTCAAGTGGACGCGCCATCATTGCATCACAGCAAGGCGGGCTGTCTGAGTTGGGTCGCGTCATGGCCCGCTATCGTAATTTCAAGTTGCGCGTCTATCGCCAGATTTGGAACCGCGTTCGCCAGTTCTGGACTGAAGAAAAGTGGATTCGCGTCACCGACAACGAAAAGAACATCAAGTTCGTTGGCTTGAACAGGCCGGAAACCGTCGCTGACGTTGCTATGGCCGAGGCGATTGCACAAGGTATTGGCCCTGAAGAAATGGCCGTGCTTGAACAGCAGATCGCAACAGACCCATCGGCAAAACAACCCACGGGCAAGAAGCTGAACAACGTTGCCATGCTTGACGTTGACATTGTGCTTGACGAGACGGTTGACACGGTGACGTTGCAGCAAGAACAGTTTGGCGAATTGGTTGACCTTGCCAAGTCCGGCTTCCCAATTCCGCCTGATGCTATCATCCAGGCTAGTTCCATTCGCAATAAGGACAAGGTTCTTGAGGCAATGAAGAACCAGCAGTCTCCACAAACCCCGCCGGAAATGCAGGAGTTGCAGATGCGCGGCGCTCAGGCAAAGGTTGCCGAGTCCGAAACCAAGGCCGCAAAGACGGCAGCGGAAACGGACAAGCTGCGCTCCGAGACAGTGCAGGGGAATATGAGTTTCGCGGCTCAGGCCATGCAGCCTCAAATGCCGCAACAGAACACCGGGGTTATTCCCGGCTAACTAAGGTGCCACCGACCTAAGACGGGTGCTTTCGGGACGCCGCCGATAATCGGGCTGACAAGCGAACACAATGGACACCACTACACTTGACGCCATTCTTGGCGGCGATACGCCCGCTGTTGCGCCTTCACCACAAGAGGCCGCGCAGCAGACGGAAAGCAAACCACAAACGGACAAGGGCGGGCCTGAGAAGGTCACACAAGAGGCTGAGACGCCAGCAGCCGAAAAACCTAAAGCGGAAAAATCAGAAGCCGACAAGGCATTCGCAACAATTCGCCGTGAACTGAAAAGTGAACGGATGAAGCGCGAGGCTTTGGAACGCGAAATGACCGCTTTGCGCCAGCCGCAACAGGTTATTGACCCGATTGCGGACCCGGAAGGCTTTTCAAAGTCGTTTGATGAGAAACTCTACAATGCCGTGAGCGAAACGCGCTTTGCGGTACTGGAGGAAGCGGCAGCGGACAAGTACGAAGATTATGAGGAAATGCGCGATCTGTTCATTGAACAGGCCCGTGAAAACCCCGCCCTTCGTGCCGAAATGAACCGCGCCCGCAACCCGGCAGAGTTTGCTTACAAGGCCGCCAAAGAGTTCAAGGCCCGTCAAGAAATTGGTGATCCTGTCCAGTACGCTGAGAAAATCCGGCAAGAAACAATCGCAAAAACCATGACTGACCTTGACAAGATTGTTGAGGAAAAAGTCAGGGCGCGATTGGCTGGCGTTCTCCCAACTTCACTCGCTGAAACGCAGTCCCAAGGCGGAAGGGTTTCAAACCCGGACGGCTTCAACGGACCTACGCCGCTCAACGAAATTCTCAAAAAACGCTAACACCAAGAGGTTTACACCATGGCTACATCTGCCGCCGTGACGGGGCTTACCGTCAAACAGTGGGACGACAAGTTCTTCACTGAATACATGCAGGAGAACCGTTTCTCCAAGTTCATGGGTACGGATGAAAACTCCGTGATTCACGTCAAAGAAGATTTGAGCAAGATGAAGGGCGACGCCATTCACTTTGCTTTGGTCAACAAGCTGGCAAACGCTGCCACCACGGGTTCCAACACCCTTCAGGGCAATGAAGAACGGCTTGAACAGCGTTCGCACCGCCTGACGATTGAACAGTATCGTCATGCCGTCCAGGTTCCGGTTTTCGAAAACAAGAAATCTGCAATCGACCTTCGTGACGCTGCCAAGGTTGCGCTCAAGGATTGGACGATGGAACACACCCGCGGCAAGGTGATTGCCGCCATGGGTTCCATCAACGGCGTTGCCTATGCTTCGGCTTCCGAGGCTGAAAAGGACGCTTGGCTTGTTGACAACGCTGACCGCGTTCTGTTTGGCGCGCTCAAGAGCAACAACAGCAGCAACGACCACAGCGCCTCACTCGCCAACATTGACAACACTGCTGACAAGCTGACCGCTGTTGCCGTGTCGTTGATGAAGCGCATGGCACTGTCTGCAAGCCCCCGCATTCGTCCTATCACGGTCGAAGGCGGCAAGCGCTTCTATGTCATGTTTGCCAACCCGCTGACGTTCCGCGACCTTGGCAATGACTCCACCATCATCGCAAACCGTCGTGACTCAAACCTCAAGATGCAGGGCATCAAGTTGTTTGAAGGTGGCGACATTGAACATGATGGCGTCATTGTCCACGAGATTGACGACATTCCGGTTTTGACTGGTGTTGGTGCCGGTGCCATCAACGTGTCGCCTGTCTATCTGTGTGGCGCTCAGTCGGTTGGCGTTGGCTACGGCAAGCGTTGGCAGTCGGTTGAAGACGAGTTTGACTACGGTGACAAGCAGGGCATTGCGACCCGTGCTTGGTACGAGGTCAACAAACTCACCTTCGGTTCCGGCGCTACCGATACCGACGACCTCAAGCAACACGGCATTGTGACGGGCTACTTCGCGTCCGTTGCCGATGCGTAATTGGCACATGGGGCGGGCTTAGGTTCGCCCCTTTCCCCTTTCATTCATTCATGAGGTACTAACATGGCTACTTTCACAGCCGCCGCTGCCGCTTCGACCGTTTCGACGCCGCACGGCACTTCCAAGGGACAGGCCGTCACTGTTACTGGTTCTTATACCATGACAGCCGCGCCTGCTTTGAACGACGTTTTTGAAATGGTTCGCGTTCCTTCGGGCGCGACCATCATCAACGTGATGCTCACCGCAACGGACATTGACACGGACGGTTCACCGACTGTTGTTCTTGACGTCGGCGACGGCAGCGACACTGACCGTTACATTGACGGCGCGACCATCGGCCAGGCGGGCGGCATTACCGCTGCGCTGAATGTCAACACGGGCTTTCTGAATGCCTACACGGCTGAGGATACCATTGACGTTCTTGTGCAGGCTGGCCCTGCCACGGGTGCCGCTGGCACTTTGAAGCTGGCTGTCACCTACATCACGGCTTAACGAGAAAGGCGGCGGTTGCCATGGCTTTGACAATCACAGACTTGGCTACCGCCGTTCTCGAAGAACTTGGCGTCTTGGCGAGTGGCGAGACACCTAGTGCAGAAGACGGCGTTACTGTGCAGACCGCTTATGTAAATTGGCGGCGCACGGCTCAGAACCGTATGATTATCGACTGGTACGACGACGAGGAAGAAATCCCGGATGGTGCAGAACATGGCGTAACGCTTTGCGTCTGTAATCAGGTTTACCGCAAGTTTGGCCGTGAACGCGACCCGTCATGGCTTGTTGAGGGCGAGGCCGCGCTCTCCGACTACATGCACAACAACTATCCAGCCCCGCAAACTGAGATTGTGAATTTCTAATGGCCCCCATTCCCTTGCCATTGGGTCCAGCGTCGGACAAAGCCAAGGCCCGCCAAGGCGGCGGTGCTACTATTACGAATGGCTATGTTGAACAGACGGAAGGCGGAAAGACAAATTTCGCCATCTACACAAGGCCGCGCCTTAAGCTGTTTTCGACGGTGGCAAGCGGGCAAAAAGGCCGTGGCGGCATAGTCTCAGGCGACCTTGTTTATACGGTGTTTGGCGAGACGTGCTACAAGATCAGTGGCGGCGGTATTGCGACTGCCATTGGCACGGTGTTGGGGCAAAAGCCTGTAACCATTTCATTCAACCGTAAGGCAACCCGCCAATTCACCATCACGGCGGACACCAAGAATTATATCGTTGAAAGCGACGTAATCACAGAGGTGGCAGACGTGGATTTGCCGAGCGGCGTCCATTCCAACTGTCACTCAAACGGCTTCACGGTTTACGGCATCAACGATGGCTTGGCCTATTCATCGGCGGAGAATGACAGCGGCGATATTGATGCGCCTCACTTTTCCGAAGCCGAACGTTCTGCGGATGGCGGTGTCCGGGTTTTAGACGTTGGCGAAGATTTTTGGTATTGGGGCGAAAAGTCTCTTGAGATTTTCCGCTTTGACAACGGGGCGGCCTTTCCGTTCTCGCCTTTGCTTGGCGCTGGACAGGGGGAAGGCTCCGGATGTGGCGCAAGGTTTTCACCAACTAATGTGGCTGGTGTTGTAGTTTGGGTCAACGATCTAGCGACAGTCGTCGCAAGTTCTGGCGGTGAACGACAGGTTATCAGCACACATGAAGTTGACCGAGACATTGCGGCCACGATCAAGAGCGGCGGGGCCGACGACATAACGGGCTTTGCCGTTCACCTTGAGGGCCACCAATTCTATTTTCTGCGCTCTCCAACATGGTGCTGGATGCGTGACATGGTGACTGGTTTTTGGTTCCCCGTCACAAGCTACCAATCCGACACGTTTCGGTGCGGGTATTACATCTATGCGTTCAATAAGGATTTGCTCTTGGATGCAACTGACGGGAACATTTATGAGTTCACGTTTGACGCGATTGATGATGAAGGTGACCCTTGCATTCTCGAAATTGAGACTAGCCCGCTTAACGCCTTCCCAGATGGTTATATCTGCGATGCGCTGTCCCTTGATGTGCAGCGCGGCGTAGGTGATGCGGAAAGTGCGGCGCACATTCAAGACCCTCAAATCCTGCTCAAGGTAAGCCGCGATGGCGGAATGACTTGGGGCCGTGAATACAGCCGCAGCGCCGGGACGCAGGGCAAATACGCAAAGGACGTGCGCTTTAATCGCTTGGGGTCATGCAATGGCTCGGGGATGGGGTTCAAGCTTTCCATGCCTGAACCTGTAACGCGGGCGGTGTTCCAGGCGGCGGTTGACGTTCGCCCCCTGAGGAATTGACCATGGCTAAGCTGCAATTTCCTCAAAACATTGAGGCTCTTGATTCCCGCAAGTCCGGGTTTGGCCCGATATGGCTTCGCTGGCTGAATGCGGTTCAGCGCAGGCTTGGTGGCTTTGACGCGGTTGACACGGTGTCCACCACTGACATTGCGGCGGCGGGCGGCGCTTACAATCAGGCTTACATTCAGACCATTGCGGACATGGTGAACGAATTGAAGGCCAAGCAAAACGAAACAATCACGACGTTAAAGAATTGAGGTAAGCCATGGGATTTTTCTCAAGCATTTTTGGCGCGAAAGCCCTTAAGAAGGGCAACAAACAGGCGCTTGCCGTACAGGAGAAAGCGTATAACGAAACCGTCCCCATGTTTGACCAGTACAAACAGGCGGGTGATAAATCGCTCCAGTTCTACAATGACGCGATTGGCATTGGGGACAGCAATGCGGCAATTACGAATTTCCAGAACAGCCCGCTTTATCGGTTGCAGTACGATGCCGCGATGAAAGCGGGGCAGACAGGCACAGCAGGCATGGGCAACGCGGCGGGGATGCGTAATTCGGGGCGTACCTTGATGGCGCTGCAAGACAATGCGCGAAACGTCACGAACCAGACATTCCAGCAATACGTTAATCCGCTGGCGAGTGGTGCAAATACGGGCCTTGGTGTGACGGGAACGCTTGCTGACTTGCGTATGGGGCAGGGGCAGAATCAGGCCAACTATTTTAACAACAAGGCACAGATCAAGGCCGGACAGATGGCAGGCTTTGACGGTTTGCTAAGCGGCGGATTGACAATGCTTGGCGGCTTTGGGGGCTTTGGGTCCGGTTCGCTTGGGCAGGGCCTTGGCGAAAAGTTTGGCTTTGCCAAAACGCTTTATTGAGGGGCGAAAACATGGCTTCACTCTATGAAATGGCACAAGGCCCCGCGTTTGACCCTTATGGGGCATTCATGGAAGGTAAGCAGCTTCGACAGACAGACCAGATGAACAAGTTCAAGCTGTCTGACTTGCAGCGCATGGAGCAGGCCCGTCCATTGATGGGCAAAGCACTCATGGGCGACAAAGGCTCTCTTGCCTCATTGGCTGGCCTTGACCCTGGTTCATATATGGACGTTGCGGGCTATCAGCAAAAGCAGGCAGCGGTTCAGGCTGAAATGAGCGATGCTGAAAAGCAGAAAATCGCGGGCGCGTTCTATGCTGCAGACACGCCGGAAAAGTGGAATGCTACGATTGCGTTTCTCGAAAAGCAGGGCCATCAATTCGACCCTGAGGAACGGGATTTCAACAACCGCAATGCCTTCATTGGCATGATGCAGGGTGTTAAGGGCGCAACACAGGCCGACCAGTTCAATAGAGGTTATGGCCTTGACCAGATGAATGCGGAAACGTCTCGCATAAATGCTATGAAGCGTGCTGAAGGTCAAAATGCCCCGGCAGGTTATCGCTGGACAGGGGAAGGCAATTTGCAGCCTATCCCCGGCGGGCCTCGTGACCCTTCCGCCCCCGCTCCGACCCGCGCTATCCGTCCCACGACAGACCAGAACAACGCGGCAGGCTTCTATGACCGCATGGTTGATGCTGAGTCTGTCCTATCAGACCCAGCCGTTGTTTCCGCCGCCACAGACTACAAAGACAAAGCCAAGGCTAGTTTGCCTTTTGGGGTGGGGAATTATCTCGCCACGCCTGAATATCAACGGTTTGACCAAGCGCAACGAAACTTCATCAACGCTGTTCTTCGTAAGGAGTCGGGCGCTGCGATTAGTCCGAGCGAATTTGAAAACGCCTCGATTCAGTACTTCCCGCAACCGGGCGACACGCCTGAGAAGATTGCACAGAAGGCGCGAAACAGGGCCACAACCGCCAACGCGATGAAACGCACGGCAGCGGGCGCTTTGGAGCAAGGGCAACCACAGGGCCAGCCTGACGCGCAAACCTATCCCGGCGCTGACGGCATTACGGGGCAGGACATTGGCGGCGGCTTCAACGTTGGCGGGGTTGATATTCCCAGCGACGCAGTTGAGGATTTGACCGCCGATCCATCACCATCCGCACGGGCTGAATTTGACGCCGTGTTCGGTGAAGGTGCATCCGCTCAAATCTTGGGGCAGTAAATGGCAGACAACCGCTTCGCAAAGTACCGCACGGCAGAACCTACAGCAGCCCCACAGGGCGGCAATCGCTTTGCCAAGTACAAGACAGCCCCCGAAGCGGAAAAAGCCGCTCCTGAGCCTTCTGTGGCTTCGCAATCGGCTGAAGGCAAGGGCGACAGGCAACCAGTTGGCGTTGAAGCAAAGAACCGGGCTGCAACACTTGGCCTGCTGGACTCTCTTTCCCTTGGATTTGGGGATGAAATTGCGGGCGGCATTGAAACCGCTGTTCGCAAAGTGCAGGGCGACCAAAGGCCAGCGGGTGAAATCTACACCGATTTCCGTGACCGGGTTCGCTCAGGCAATGAGGAAATGCAGCAAGCCGCGCCGGGCGACTATCTCGGCGGGCAGCTTGTTGGCGGGCTTGCAAGCCTTGGTGCTGGCAGTGGCGTAAAGGCTGCAACAACCATCCTCCCAAGAATTGCACAAGGCGCTAAGTCCGGCGCTGCATATGGTGCGGCCTATGGGTTTGGCTCAGGCGACGGATTTCAAGACAGCTTGAAACAATCGGCAATCGGTGCGGGAACTGGTGCGCTTGTTGGCGGTGCCGTTCCCGTAGCTATCGCGCCATTTTCAGCAGGGGCAAAGGTTGCCCGCAATCTTGTCCCTGGCAACCGTTCAGCGCAAGGCTTTGCCGCCCGTGAGATTGCTAAAATGGCAGAACGCGAGGGCAAGACTGTCGCCCAAGTTCAAGCCGAATTGCAGCAAATGGGGAAAGTAAACCCTGACGCCATGGTGATTGACGCGCTTGGCGAAAGCGGCGGGCGTTTGGGCCGTGCCGTTGTGAACCGTGGCGGCAAGGGGCCGCGTGAGTTGTCCAAGGCCGTTTACAACCGTCAGCTTTCACAGAACGACCGCATTACGCAACAGGTCGGGAAACAGCTTGGCGACCCGGACAGCTATCAGAAAACACTGGATGATGCGATTGATACCCTCCGCACCAATGCTAAGCCGCTATACGAAAAAGCATACGCCACGCCGATCAATTATCAACAGCACGGACCCGCCATAACCCGCGTGTGGTCGCGTGTCCCGCCCCGGCTGCAAAGTTCGGTTGTTTCCGCTGCGAATGACATTTTGATTGCGGAAGGAAAGCAGCCAAAGGCCATCGGTGCCGTTATCGGACGCGGGCCGGATGGCAGGGTAACGCCTCTGCCATCCGTTGAGCAATGGGACTACATCAAGCGCGGTCTGGATTCCGTTATTCAAGCGGAAAACACCAAGGGCGCGGCTGGCGGAATGTCCGCTATTGGCCGCTCTTTGAATGAGGTTAAGAAAGACCTTCTAAAGACAATTGACGGCGCGGTGCCTGAATTTGCCAAGGCACGAAAGGTCTATTCAGACGATTTGTCCGTCAAGAACGCGCTTGAACTTGGTCGCAAGTCATTCAATGCCGATGCTCCGGTACTGGCAAAGACGATTGCCGATCTTGACAACGCTTCCCGCGACACGTTCCGCATTGGCTACGCCCGCAAGATGGCTGACGTTATCGACAGCATGGGGCCGGGTGGCGATGCGATTGCGAGGCTGTGGGCCGCGCCCGCCCGCCAGAAGCGGTTGCAGGCTGTATTTGGCAACCAAAAGAATTTTGCGCAGTTTGCAGAGTTCGCCCGTGGCGAAGAACAGATGCGCAAGTCTTATAACGCCCTGAGCGGCAACAGCACAACGGCGCGTCAGCTTTCCGATATGGGAGATTCCGGACTTGGCGGAGTTGAGCCTTTGCTTGAGGCTGGCTCACGGCTTGCGCGTGGCGATGTGATTGGCGCGGCAATGTCCGGACTTCGCAAGGCTGTTGCGGTTTCAAGTGGTATTACTGAACTCCGTGCAGATGAAATTGCCCGCATTCTTGCTAGCAAGACAATCCCACAGGGAACATTCAATCGCGCTGGTCAATATCAAATGAGCCGCGAACAACGGGCAACCCTTGCTCGCCTTGTCCGCGATAGCGCGTCTCGTTCTGCCGTTGTGGGAGCGACTGGACAATAAGCAGCCACGACACAAGGGCGACGGGCAGGACCGCCGCCATTCCGATAGGCCCATAAAGGGCGCTCAGTGTTGAACCGACGATAACTGCGCAGTACGCGCAAAGCAGCCCGCAAAACAGGGCCGCGACCATTTTCAAAAATCGCATTCGGGCCTTTTAGCCCCTCACTCCCCCAAAATCAATATGAGGTATCCCCATGGCCTTTGCCTTGCCGCAAATGTTTTCACGCGCAAATGACGCAAACGGCAACGTCCTTGCGGGGGCGAAGCTGTATTTCTTCAATGCCGGAACAACGACGCCAGTTGATGCTTACACCACATCGGCCTTGAGCGTTGCCCATGCAAACCCGCTTGTTGCAGATAGCGGCGGCCTTTTCTCTGCGGTTTTCTTGGCGGAAGGGACTTACAAACTCCGTTACACCACATCGGCTGGAACGACATTCCACGAAATAGACAACTACGCAGTCACCGCTGCGGGGACGGAATTAGATTTCCCTGTTTCGTCAAAGACCGCTAATTTCACGGTTACAGCGGCAGACCGGGGTAAGCTGTTTATTTGTGACGCCTCTGGTATCGGCGGGCTTGTAATGACCGTCAATGCCGACAGTGAAGATGTGGGCAGCGGTTTTCCATTCTTTGTCGTCAACTCCGGGGCAACCGGAACGATCACCATAACCCCATCATCGCCACAGACCGTTGATGGGTCTTCTACAAAATCCCTATCCACTCAATATTCATCGCTTGGCCTAGTGTCGAACGGTGCGAGTGGTTGGTTCTCGATCATGAGTTCCAACCTTGCCCTTGGTTCGGCAGCTTCGCTTAATGTAGCGACGGCGGCGCAATTCCGGGCCAACACGGCAGATAAGGTACTGGTGACGGATGATGTATGGAGCGCCGCCGAAGTCGTTACTCTCACAGACGCGGCAACTATTGCCGTTGATATGTCCACCTTCATCAACGCTCGAGTCACGCTTGGCGGAAATCGGACCCTAGGCCAGCCGTCAAATACGAAAGTTGGGCAGTCAGGGTTTATCCGTGTCATTCAGGACGGAACAGGCTCGCGGACTCTTGCCTATCATGCTGACTGGAAATTTACGGGCGGAACTGATCCAACAGCCAGCACGGCAGCGGGGACAACCGACGTTCTATTCTACACAGTCATTGCGGCCAATTTCATCGCGGCCAACCTTGTCAAGGGCTTGGCATAATGGCTGAAACGACAACTCTTTCCCGTATCAGAGCGGCCTCGCCTTGTTCTGAGGGCTGGGTTGGCATCCTGTCGGCTGTAGGCAAAACGGCGGCGGATGATGAGCCTTTAACCTATGCCAGCTTTATCAACACGAACGGACTGTCCCAAGCAATTTGGGCATTCCGGGCCGAGCCGGAAAAGGCTGGTGTTTGGCGCGGCTTTGTCTTGTCCCTGTTGCGCGAGGTCCAGTCTTTAATTGTCGATAGCCGATCAATTGAAGCGGTCAAAACACTAGCGCGACATGCCAATGGCGAGGCAACAAATGATGAATTGGCGGTGGCTGAAAAAGAAGCCTTGCAAGCCATGCGCGACAACGCGGGCAAGTGGACGCCGGAACAGCAACTTGCGCACAATGCAGTGCGAAACGCCATGAACACTAAAGCACATGAGGCGGCGGAATTGGTTTCTGTTGATCTTATGTCACTAGTCGGCCTTGCGCGGCAGACTGAAATTTATCTTGCAACCGTGGGGGTGGAATAATGCTTCCGGGTATTGCCAACATGATGCTGGTGGGTTCCGGCACTTCGTATGAACTTGTGTACTGCGGCAGTTTGTCGGGAAGTAAGGTTTCTTCTGTCACTGGCTCAATCGACATAGGTTCAGCCCATGCCGACCGTGAAATTTTCATTGTTTCGTACTCTGGAACAACAGCAACACTCACGGCGGCGTCAACAACCGTCAATAGCGTGGCTGTCACCAAGGCAACGTCTGAACATACAGGAACGGTGGGGTCACTTGGTTATAGTTTCGCAATTGGCTTCGCAGCGGTTCCATCCGGCTCCGGTTCGGTCACTGTAACAGCAACTTACTCGGCAGGCTGTACGCCAAAGGTTGCCGTCTATCGTGTTGTTGGCAGGCCGGGGAAGGGAAACAACGAAACCGATTCATTCAGCAATACCGCCGCGTCTGGAACTGGCGTTTCATTGACTGGAACAACCATCAACGCGGGTGGGCTTTGGTTTGGCGCTTATGCCGTAAATTCCGGCAGCAATATCCCGACGCCCCCGACTGGCACGTCTGCCGATTATGATTTTTCGAGCGGCGCTGTTTACGTACAAATCAACAGCCGACCAATTCAGGCCAATTCAACAACCCCAACCGATACTTGGAACAGCGGCACGTCAACAGACATGGCCGCTTCGTCATGGGCATTCGCATGACCAGCACAGATCAAGACATTGGGCGACTGCAAGGCATCGCGGAAGCTTTGAAAGAACAACTCAAAGCGATGAGCGAGCAATTCACTAAACAGGTGGAGTTTTTGCGCAGAGAAAATGAAGAACTGCGGGCGGAGGTTTCAGAACTGAAAGACCTTGTCGCGGAATTGCGCGGCGGTTCCCGCGTTGTGCTTTGGCTTGGAGGTCTTGTTGGCGGTGGCATTGCTGCCATGGCCGTCAAGTGGATTCCGATAATTCTCGCAAGATAGGAGGCCCCATGAGGTATCTCTATGGACTGATAGCCCTGCTGTTAGCTTTCACTGCAACAGCACAAGCGCGGGATTCGAGTGCCGGAATATTTCGCACTTCCCCGCTCTATCGCACCCGCATTTGTCTGCCGAAATGGCGACTGCTTTCTGCACAAACTTAGGAGACAACTTGTGAAAGTCACCCCTGAAATCAAAACCCTTCTTGACGCCATCCGGTCGCATGAGGCCCCAAAAGGTTACGGCCAAATCTATTCCGGCGCGAAGGGCGTAAGCAAGAATGCCGATGTGTCTAAGATGACACTAGACGGCGTTTTGAACTTTCAAACCCAGATGCTTGCTGGAAAATCAGCCTCTACGGCTTGCGGCGGCTATCAGTTCCTTCGCAAGACGCTCAAAGCCACCATGCAGGGCATGGGCCTTAAAGGCTCTGAGGTGTGGACGCCGGAACTACAGGACCGCATGGCGCTTTACCTTGTGGAACAGCGCGGCTTGCCCAGGTTCCTGTCCGGGAAAATCACCCGTACCGAATTTGCAAACAACCTTGCAAAGGAATGGGCCTCGCTTCCTGTTGTTTCTACGGTGCAGGGTGGGAGCCGGATCGTCAACCGTGGGCAAAGTTTCTACGCGGGCGACGGGTTGAACAAGGCTTTCCACAAGCCCGCCGTGATTGAATCGCTTCTGGACGCCATCAAGGCTCAAAAAGAAGCCCCCACAGCCCCTCCAATGTCTCCGGCCCCAACTATGCCGCCAATCCCTGAAACGCCGTCTGCGGCCAATCCTGAGCCTTCTGTAGGGCTTCTGAAAGCGTTTCTCTCATTCCTCGCGTTCCTGTTCATGCCAAAGAAAGGTTAACCCCATGCTTGTCACCCTTTTGCTTATCGTTGCCGTCGCTGTGGGCTTATATGTCGCCTATCTCACAATCCATGCTTTCCTTCCCTCTTGGGGAACGGTTTTGACCAATGCCGCAATGGGCTTGGGAATGCTGGCTGATTTCATCAATGCCCTGCCTTGGGGGTCTGTTCTGGACTCGAAAGAAACGGGCGTGGTCCTATTTGCCGGGGCTGCACTGGCTAACATTGCCATGCGCCTGAGCGGGAACAAGGCCAAGGTGGGGGGGACTGGCGTATGATTGCCCTTCTCGGATTGGTTTTCCCCTTTATCAAGGGCCTTCTCGGTGACGGCCTTGTGGAGAAGGTGCTAAACCACAAGCGGGAACTGGCGACAAATGCCACGGCTCTTGAAAAGGCCAACATAGAGGCGGACGTTAAGTCTCTGGAGTTGGAGCTGCAACGACGTGCGCAGATCAAGGAATTGCAGCTTAAGGAATACGAGCATCCGCTACTTTGGTATCCAAAGGCACTTATAATGATGGCCGTCGCGCTCTATGTGTTTGCCCGATTTATGGTCAAGACTTTCGGGCTTGATGACTATCAGGTTGCGGTTGCGGACCTTGATGCTTGGGAGGCTGGAATTGCTTCGGCTGTCATGGCCTATCTATTCTTGGGGTCGTCAATCAGCAGGGCGGTTCGCGGTAGTCAGTGAACGACTTTCGGCGCGGTTCCTGTTTCTCATCGCCTTCCGCAAAAACCAGTACGTCACTTGGCCCAATCTCACGCGCGGCTCGTAAATCCCATCCGGGGTGAATGTAGTGAGGTGGTCCAAACACCTTCACGGCATTCCAGTATCTGTCGTCTTTGAATCCTATGAAGTGGACTATCATTCTTAGGTTCTTCCCTCAGTCGTGCTATGAGGGGTTAGGTGGGGGAGGAAGGGGCATCCAGTGGGTTAGATTTACCCCCAATACATCGCCGCCATCAAAATCAGTGACGTACCACTCAAAAATAGGCGGTTCGTCATCAAATTCCCGAACGTCATCCCATCGTGCTATAACGAGTCCAGACGCAACGCCCCCGCCGTCCGTATCGCTATCATAAGCGATAAACCTCGTGCCGTCTTTCGGCGCTGTCTCAATTGGTTGCCAGTCTTTCATTCTCTCTATCCTTTCAGTATAGGCAGGAAGCGGGCCGGGGCTTGATACCCGGCTTTCGTGAGCATCCCGTCTGGTTTTCCCGCTTTCACGAGTCAGTTCAGTTGAAGAACTCTCACGATACGTTTCCAGCCGCTAGCGTTTCCTTCAACGCCGCCGCTTCCTATATCCGGTTGCCCGGATATGTGTTTGGAATGGGCCGGACGCTACCCCGGCTTATGGCCACGCCTCACTACACCTGTTCGCCCCATAAAGTGTTGGTGGAGCGTACGGGACTCGAACCCGCTGTGCCTAGCCTGTTTCTGAGCGAGTCTGCTTTCCTCGCTGCCATTCCATACTCTCCCCCTACCACATATCAGGGGGAATGTGAATCGGTGTCACCACAAATCTTCCGAAAATAATTCGGGGTTTGACAGCGTTGCACCATCCCTAATTTGGCCAGCTTCCACGGCAATATGCTTGGCTTCTTTCCTGTTCACGAAACGCCCGGTTGACGTGATGAACCCTTGCTCTCCAATGAACGGCGGGGTTAGTTGGAGGCTGTAAACCGCGTTTGAAATAATAGAATGGTGCCGCGCTGGCGATGGCATCGAACAGATAATCCCGCCAACGTGTATAGCCGCCGATGCAATACGTTCCATCACTCTCTCCTTAGCCCGCGCCTTCACTGGTGGCGGGCTTTTCTGTTTCGTAAAGGTCAACAGGCTCATAAACCAGATTGCCGCTTGGCCCTAGTTTGACCTTGTAGGCCGCGCTCCCCATTGTAAGGGCATGTGAAAAGATTGGCGGCGTCCAACCCGCTTCTCTCATGACGGCAATGGCAGCGCGGGCTATATCTTCGACGTTGTAAATCCCGGCAAGTCTCGTTTCGCGCCAGTATTCTGGCAGGATGTTCATTTTGGCGCATACTCCCATCGCCACCTTCCTCACCAGTTCATCATCATTCTGCATTTTGCTATCTTCCCATTCTGTAAATCAGCGGACCTATCGCCAACAGTGCGGCAATGACGACAACCGCCAAGGCGGGGTGCATTCCGCAGATGTAGCTTATGGCTTCAGTTTGCATTCTTTTGAAACAATGCCTTTTGCCAGCATGTCTCTGGCCACGCTCAAATACTTGCGCCATCCAATAGGGGCGCTATCGTTAAGCCACTCTGACAGATAGTGCGCCAAGGCTTCGTCTGGTTTTGTAAGGTCTGGCATCATGGCTTCCCCTCCATGGCCGCAGCAGCGCGGCGAAGGTCGCCAATTTCAAACAGGCTATCCCAAGCCGTGTCTTTGTCGTCACCTTCGTCCGGTTCATATCGTGGGGCTTCATCCGCAAACGGCTTCAACGCCTTCTCCAGTTTCCCCACGCGGGCGGTGAGGGCGTCTCGCTCGTCAAGCAGTGCGAGGATGGCTTGCGGATTGGCGGCTGCGATGTAGGCGGCGTCGGCCTCCATACGTTCAAAGTCATTGTTGTAGCTATCACTGCGTTCCACGTTGCTGCTGTCGCACGTCGTTGCAACATCTACACTATCGGCGACAACACACGTATCATCTACCAAGTGAGTTTTCCACGGTCCTGGTGTCGCCGCCTCTGCGGCTTTGCGTAGTGTGAGGTCAGTCATTTGGGTTGTCCTTTGGTTTATCGCAGCCTTGCGTCAGATGGTGCCTCGCATTTCGTTCCCATGCGGCAAGATCGGTGTCATATTGTTCCTGTACCCACAGATGGATAGTTGCGGACTTGGGTGCAATCGACTGGTCTGGATAATGGATGTTATGGCGTCTAACGTGTTCATCGAAGCGACCGGATTTCACCCACGCTTCACCGTCAACGGAAGCAGAGAGATTTGCGTCCCTCCGAAACTGTGCGTCAAGGCCACGAGCGCGAACGCACAAGTCCAAACCCGCTGACAGCAAGTCTTTACAAGTCTTGCATGTCTCAGCCATATCACTCACCCCCATGTGGGAGGGGTGGGCGGGGTTTTCTGCCAGATTTTGTAGGTGTGGCGTTCCTTCATACAGCGCCTCGGCAAGCTGGTCGATTGTCAGCTTCGCATTGTGATCTGAGACGCGTAATACCGAGTCATTGATGTTCTGCATCAAACGAGTTCCTTTTCTTCTGCAAGCCACTGCTCACATGTGAGCGTGTGAGTTTTCCCGTCTTTGTTGGGTTCGAGTTCGATTTGAGATTTGGGGAGCCAGATCGGCGCTTTGCCTCCGTGGTCAACGAGATAGGCTTTCTCGGTTTCCCGCTTCACGATAACCGTCACGTCAACGAGGTTTGAATTTCCAGCCATCACTTCCCCTCCATCAGCCCAGCAAGGGCGCTTAGGGGAATGAAGTGGGTTGGGTTCACAACGCCCGGTACGCGCCCTGTCCACGGCTGAAAGTCGAAGCAGTTCTCATCAACCACCTCAATGCTGCCGTCGTCATACCAAACCAGCACTGCCTTGCCATTCGCGTCCGGGCCAATCGGCCTTGGCTTCAGGGCCACGGCGAGAAGGGCGAGGCTCTTGAACTCCTGCGCCATGGCTGGCGTGTGATAATCGTCAGTTATCATGTACCAGCCTTCAATCTGTTCTTTCGTGATCATGGCTTACCTTCTCTTGGAATATGGTTCTTCGACCACCAAAGAAAACGGCGGGTCAAACTCACCGTTCAAAGTGGCCCCGCATCCTTGGCAATTAAAACACACCGTATCGGCCAACTCCTGTGACCCGCGCTCCATGCGCCATTCACCTTTGGTGTATCGGAACGAACAAAAGCCCGGTCTTGAAACTTGGTCACTACCGCAGTTCGGGCAAATTGGCTTGGCCATTCACTTAGTTTCATGTGGTGGGGGTGGGAGGGGCATCCAGTGCGAAACAGGCTCGATAACGGGCGAATGCAACTCACTGGCCTTGCCGTTGATCGTGTAGCCCGGAGCCATGGTCATTTGGCGACAACTCGAAATGAAAGCGTCAAATTCAGGCTGATACCAGCACCTAACGATATCGCCGTTGCTGTGGCTATCCTCCCATTTCAGACCAAAGTACCCGCCGATAATTGTGGTTCCATCTTTCGGAGCCGTGTCTATATCTTGCCATTCCATTCCCATCTCCTATTCAAACCGCTGGGAAGCGGTGAGGGCAGGGGAGACCGGAGCCACCCCTGCCACAAACGTCAGTAAGTCTTGGCGGGCGGGTCAACGGGTTCCTCGTCGTCGTCATCTTCCTCAGGCGGGACAACGATAACCACCTTGACGGGCGAAGGGCGCTGCATACCACCTCCAAACATGGGGCAAGTATCTCCGCTGCCGTTTGCCCAATTCTGGACAGCCGGATTGCAGGGCAACGTCTGGCCTGCCATTGATGGGGCTGCAAAACAAATAGCCAGCAGCGAGGCCGCAAACATCATCTTCATGTGTAGTTCTCCAAGCCCTGTTGATTAGACAGCTATCGACGGGCAAGCGGTAGCTGAATTATCGTTAACCCTTGCAGATGTACTCAATCGCCGCCTTGTCCTTAAACGTAACCTCGCGGGTTCCCGTTTCAATCGCGGTTATCGTCCTACGACATACGCCCATGGCTTTAGCAAGTTCAGCCTGGGTTAAGCCTGACTTGATACGGAGGGCGCGGAATTGCTTTTTTGTCATTCCGACCCCGACCCCGACCCCGACCCCGACCGCGACCACGACCG
>Ga0208916_10000164_pt1 | contig 32760 bp, 33 predicted proteins | sample DEB19_08_DNA_5_FD_184523 | JGI IMG/M metagenome (GOLD analysis project Ga0208916, IMG submission 184523) | Aqueous microbial communities from the Delaware River and Bay under freshwater to marine salinity gradient to study organic matter... | ecosystem: Environmental > Aquatic > Marine >... | reverse complement strand
GTTGAGGGATTGCAGTGTAAGAGGAAAAGTTATTGAGAGTCCAGACATTGCCACTGATAATATTCCAACTTGATATGGTGGTATTTGTTTTGCTGTTTGCAGAAGCAGCCACTGCATCAAACATTCCATTTGCAATAAGTGAATTGATTTTGGAGGGTTTCAGATAAGTGAAGTTGTTTACGGGTGTAATGGAGATGTTTCCTAGATAAAATCCATTGCCTCCTCCATTATATAATATGTCAAATTTATGCATTCCAGTAGTTGCAATTGTGAAGTTTACAGAGTATTTTTGCCAACCGACTGGTATTTGACCGGTTGTTGATCCGTTTAAGTTCATAATGCGTACGTTATCAAGATTCATGCTTACGTAGTAAGACGTCGTATATACAGTCTTTACGGTTCCATAAAACGAAAGCGTGTATGTTCCTGCAACACCATAAAAATACTGGTAAAGAAAAAACCCGCTATCGCCTACGCATTTAGTGCCAAACGGATACGGAAATGCAATACCGTAACTCAAATCTACATTGTTGAATATACGAAGAGTGGTAATACTCCACCCAGGAACATTCGCATAGTTGGTTCCAGAGTAATAAGCTGAGGTTCCGGATGTGATAGAGGAAGGAATATAATCAAAGTTGCCGTTCACCAACATGTTGTTTGGATCGGTCACTGGGACGTTGAAATAGTTGTTGAACAAGTCTTTGTCTAAAACACTAAGGGTGATTGTGGATGAACTTGTATTGTAAGTAACCTGATCCGTCGGAACAAATGTACAGAATATAGTATAAGTACCTACTGCGTCATATACACTGCTTGATGTAATTATGGGACCCGAACTGTTGGTTTTCTGGAAGATGAATGTTCCAGCAACGACAGGAGAGATTGTGACTCTTGAAATGAAATCGGCAAGTGTATCGTTTAATACAACATTGATCATCTTCGGGAAGACAATTTGTGGATTTGACGCGATGATGGAAAGAGAGGTGTTTGCATACGAGGGTATATAATCGATTGTGTCTGTAGGGGTAAAGACCGAGTACAAAGTGTAATTGCTCGCAGGAAGTGTCGAGTCTGGGTAGATGCGGTTGTTGTACGATGCATCTGTATAGTATGTGAATGTTCCTGAAATGTCGGTGGTCGCCGTAAGTCTCGAACCCAATGGATTTCCATAGTAGGTTTTGGAATTGTCTCCAAACAGATAGAACTTACCGAGATTCAATGGATGAGATTCTATATTAGAACCAATCCTTGTACAAACAAGTCTATAAAACGAGTATGCCTGTGTATTTTCTGGTACATCAACATATTGAATGTTTGGCCAAGTGGGTACTGGCGAGTTGGTTACACTTTTGATCGAATACCATGTAGAACCATCATTGGATCCGAGGACATAATAGTCAAGAGGAAATCTTTGAGATACTCCATTTCTGCCTCGAAGACCATATCTGGTTAACCGTATCGGAGATGGGAGTTTGATCTGAACCCACTCGCCGCTAATCGTTCCTACATTGACAACATTGGTTGTCCAGAAGTATGTTAAACTACCGTTTATGTCGGTCGCTCCAACGTAAATGCCATTGATTGCGTAAGCCAACGAATAGTATTTGGGAGTTGTAGAACTTGGATCCGATGAATGGTAGTATGTTGACGGATCATTCGTAAATAAATGATATATATCGGCACTCGGATTGCTTACAACTCGATTTGAGGACGCAGTGCACTGATAACTCCCTGTAAGGGATCCTGGTTGCGTTGCATTGTACGTGTTTGAATTCATCGTTTCGTTTTGTAATGGCAAAAACTGGTAGTTTGTCGGCGATACAAATGTAATCGGCCTCGCCTCTTTCGTCACTTGGCCGAAAATCACATTGTCAATGGCGGTTATATAGCCAGCAAACGGCGTCCCTCCTTCGAATATTAGTGTGTTTTCACCGCTGACAGTTGTGATGCCACTGTAAATCTGTTTTGACCAACCACCGGTGCGGAAACCAAAATTACTAATATCGCAAATCAGGGTGCTGTTGACAGTAACCTTCAAATTGTTCATCGATGCGTCGTTTAACCCACCGCATACATAGAAGGACAAGAAGTTTGAAGTGCTTGCAGTTGAAGTGAAGGTGTGTGTGATTTTCGCAGTGGATTCGAGTGCGACACACTGATTCCCACTCGGATAGGGTATGGGAATCTTGAGGTCGGTTGAGTAGTTATTGAGAGTCCATGCACTGCCACTCACTGTGGTCCAGTTCGCGATTGCAATGTTCGTTTTGCTATTCGCGGAAGCGACCTGGGTTTCGAACGTGCCATTTGTTATGAGAGAATTGATTTTGGAAAACCGGAGATAAATCGGATTGGTTGCCGCGGGCGTGATGGAGACATTTCCGATGTAAAATGCATCGCCAGCACTATATTGCAGTAGAAGTGAGTGCATACCGGTTGTAGCAACCGTGAATGTTGTAACAACCTGTTGCCACCCTGCATTTAACATACCTGTACCAACATTGGGTCCACTAGTAACAAAGTTTAACAGCAATGTTGTATTTTTATCAATATACACACCTGCAGTTGAATTTGATTGGACAGTTGGAATTGCAACGTATAATTTCAAAGTGTATGTTCCAGCAACACAGTAAAAAAATTGATAAACTGACGTACTCAGTCTCAAACAAACAGTTCCAAACGGGTACGGAAATGCGATTGCACCGCCCAAATCGACGTTATTGTATATTCTTGAAGTCCATGGACCTCCGGAATATCCCGTTGTTCCGTTGCCGGGAACCAAATAATAATTCGAAAAGTACCAACCAGGTACAGTACTACTTGTAGACCCCGATTCGTATATAGCGGAGGTTCCGGTTGTGATGGAGGAGGGAATGTAGTTGAAGTCGCCGTTCACCAAGACATTGTTTGGATCAGTCACTGGGATATTGAAATAGTTGTTGAACACATCTTTGTCAGCAACACTAAGGGTGATTGTCGCATTGGAAGAACTGTAAGCACCGGTGTTTGTCGGAACAAAGCTGCAGTAAACTGTAAAAGCACCCACAGCATCGTAAAGACTACTTGTTGTTAATATAGACCCAGAACTGTTGGTTTTCCGGAAAGTGAAGGTTCCTGAGACTGCAGGAGAGACAGTGGTCAACGACATGAAGTTCGACAGTGAGTCGTTCAACACCACGTTGATAATGTTTGGAAACACGATGTTTGTTGATGTTGCCATTTTATATAGTATAGGATTTCATTATTTTTTTGCGAAAAATACATTTAGTAACAACTGAGCCGAGACGGCAGTTCCTTATACCTAAATCCATTATACGCTTTATTTTGGGTCATTGATTTTGCAAGCGTTTTGTCACTGATTCTCTCAGTTTTGATACAATCATATTTGCACTTATACTCTTTAAGCAACTCGTCATGCTGGTTATATATTCCGACACCATCTTTGTATAACAAAACATCTTTACCATATTTTTCTCTAAATTTGTTTGCAATATTTTCATTACACAAACCGAATAATTTGTAGTAATGCCCTTGACTTATTGTTCCATGTTTGACTGCATTATATAATCCACCAATTGAGTATCCATTCATAGTGGAAGCAGTTTTTCTGTCTAAATACACATTTAGGATTTTCGGTTTGGTCAGCGTTCAATTTTGCGACATACAATATTAGCATGGGTTGGCTCGGAGAATTGTAGGGTCCAAATCGCGTTCCACAAATAGTCATGAAAAAACTTTATTTTCTTGAATCTGAAAATTTATAGTGTACGTCATCGGTTTAAAAATTTACTTTAATAACATTCGGTATAAGTGGTTTGCAAAACAAAATGTTTGTTATACACTTCAAAACATACGACAAATCAAAGTGTTTATCGTTTGGGTTATATCGTATTATTGTTATATTTCTGTCTAACAAGTATTGTTCTCGGGTTTGTTCGTATGTTTCACATCTGTCTTTGTGATCATTTTCGTCGCATTCTATTGCCAAATTGAAGTCTTCAAAAAATAAATCGATATAATATGTCCCAATTTTTTTTTGACGTTTCATTTTTAATGCTTGCGAAAATGAGTTCTCTATAAAACCGATCGTTTGTGTTTCGATTGACATGACCAAGTTCACATGTCCGCAATTTTCATTAATTTTTTTTACATATCTGTTTTTTAAGTTATATGTATTTTGAACCAGTTCGAATGCTTCAGTGGTCAACAAGATTTGTATGATATTGTGACCACCTCTCTGATTTTTTGTTTGTTGTTGTGTTTTTTCAATAAAATGAACCCCCTTTTTCAAATTCTTTTTGATGTATGTGGTTAAGCATACTTTTTGTGTATTAAATTTTTGGACAAGTTCATCCAGATTTTTAGTGAATGGTTCTTCCATTTATTTTATGATGTATCATAAAACAATATGTCAAAGCGTGCAAGCAAAGATCGGAATAACAATCCGTGTAGAAATTGCACCGAAGATGGTAGCAAATTTTGCAAGAACCACCAGTATATGGTCAATTACACACCTGAAATGCTTTGTGCCCTACAGTTATGCAAAGGGTGTAAAAAAATGTATTATTTCGACGGAGACGTAAAACAATGTGTAAAATGCAGTGAAAGAGGCAACGAAACCCGCACAAAGGCAAAGGACGCAGTCGTGTTGTGCAAATCCGATGGATGCAAATACAAACGATCGACTCAAAATATTTACTGTGGTTTACATCAACTCTGTTTATTTGTCGACGAATGTGAAAACGAAGGGGTAAGACCTTGTGCAAAATATCTGAAGGGATGCAGAACCAAACTCGGTACCGATTATGCAAATAAGAGTTGTCAAGAATGTTTGCAAAAAGAACGCGATCGAGACAAGGCAAAACGATCATCCGTGTCTTGCGAAGTTATCGATGGAATGAAGCAATGTTCTGTTTGCTGCAAATCGAAACCATCTGCGGATTACTTGGGTAAAGGGAACGACAGTATTCTAAGGAAGGATCAAAAGGAAACCTCGGTTTCCTTTAAAACGTGCAGCCAATGCCGCGACGAGTTCAAGAGACAAAACGAAAAACGCGACAAAGAACATGTGCGAGAACTGGATCGGATCAATTCGAAGAAACCTGAACGAGTTGCGACAAAACATGCTTGGGAAGAAGCGAATCCTGAAAAGGTTGTATTAAAAACGTTGAACTACCGAGGAAGACAGCACAACGAAAATCAGGAAGAGTATTTGAAGCGAAACGCAGAAACAATGGCGAATTGGCGTGAAAACAATCCCGAAAAAATGAAGGAGATGAATGATGCTCGTTTAAAAAATGTTCAGATAACTTTTAATCACTACAAATATGACTGTACCATAAAGAGACGATTGTTTGAACTTTCATTTGAACAGTTTGATAGCACTGTAAAAGACCCCTGCTACTACTGTGGCATAGTTCAAGACAAAGGATTTAATGGAATTGACAGGATGGACCAAACTCAAGGATATGTGATTGAAAACTGTGTCAGCTGTTGCAAGTTATGTAATTTCATGAAAGGTGCGGTTGATAATATTACATTTTTGCAAAGAGTTGAACATATTCTCAAACATAACAACATGATACCATGTGGAAACTATTATCCATCTGCTTTTCAAAATCACAAGTCATTATCATATTCGGAGTATAAAAGAAACGCAGAAGCGAGAGGGTACTGTTTTGAGATTTCAATTGAAGAGTTTAATGCAATCATTTTGGAGAATTGTTATATTTGTGGGAAAAAGAATCATGAAAATCATACAAATGGAGTCGATCGGTTTGATAACGAGGTAGGATATACAATTGATAATGTAAACGCTTGTTGTGGCGAGTGTAATTTCATGAAAAAAGACACTGAATATGATTTGTTTATGGATCAATTACATAAAATTTACGAGTGCTCTTCCCAAAAAGAAATGACGAAACCACGCGTTACTGTTACCAATATACTTTCACAAAATTTTAACAAAATGACTACTGATGAACTTCATGAATATCAACATGAGCAGATGCAACTGAAACGAAAGGCCATGCGTGAAAAGTACACAGACCAAGAATTCTTGAAAAAACATGCAAAAGAAGTCGTTGAGAATCGTCGAAACATTTGATAAAAATTGGTTTTTTTTATATCAAATTAATTAATTAATTAAAAAAATTGTGCAATGAATTTAAGCTCTTGTACCGGTTTCTAACAAATAAGCATTTCCTCTTATTTAAACCTTGTGCTTTTTGAATGGGCACAACACCCTCTCGAGTGGGGATAGACTATATCTTATGCGATCATCGAAAATGATTAGTTTTCTCACGCCCATCAGCATTTAGTCGTTGAACCGCCTTCATATCCTTATCATGTCGGACTTAGAAGACTGGCTGCGGATTGCCCTATAATATAAAACTTTTTACTGTACCTTATGTTGTTATCATAAGCCACTGCATAATTTCTTACACAGTTTAGTATTTTATACCTTGAGGGGTTTCCCGCAATTTGGAGATGTTGCCTTGTTTTACCAAGACTTGCATATCTTTTGGATATACATTCATTCTCATTATTTTAAGTTTATTGCAGTCAACTTAAAAATTTAAGAATACGCTACGCCGCACATGCCGGCCATCACTCTCAACACATTGTAAGAGTAGGCATAGACACGAACCTTGGCGGTGGAAGTTCCGGAAACAGTTCCAGAGGACAGCACCAACTGGAGAGTGGCGTTATCGATTCTGGAGAAGTTGCAGGAACCGGATGGCTGATGTTCCTCAGGCCTGAGTGCGAAGGAATAAACGTTGATGCCGGTGTCGGGAGCACGGGTGTGGTGCTGGAAGGGCTGAACAACGTCGAAGTAGGATCCCTCTCTCTCGGAGATGCGGTCCTGGCCGTTGAGCTGCAACTTGGCAGTGACGACGGGGTTCTCGCCCCAGCAGTGGAGGTTGAGGGCAGTCTCGGCCAAGACGAAGGTGCCGGCATCGGACAACATGGAGCCGGTGGGGGCAGCACCGTCGCCGTTGAAGACACCAGACGCGTGCCAGTCCTGGGTGGTGGTGGCGTTGGTTCCAGAGACGAGGCCATCGAGGGCACCGGGCATCTGGAAGACACCTCCGGAAATGAAGGCGTTGGCACCAGAGGTCTCAGCGGGGCCGCCGAAGACGTGGATCGAAGGGGGGAGAGCATCAATGGCATCGGTGTAGTTGAAGGGCTGGGCACCGAGGACCTTGAAGAGGGTACTGTTGCCCTCGAGGGAGGCACAGTAGTCGACGTTGGCATCGGGCTGGACAACCCAGATGAGCTCCTTGCAAGGGTGGTTGAAGTTGATCTTGATCTTGTTTGAGGAAGATCCGACCGACTCGTCACCAGTGTACTGGAGCTGCTCAATGAGGTACTCATGGGGGTTCTGGGCCATCTTTCTTCGCTCGTCAGTATCCAAGAAGATGAAATCAACGTAGATAGAAGCGGCGACGAGGGACTGCTGGTAGGCAGCAGTGACAGCCTGGGAGGCACCACTGCCGATGGCAGTCAAATCCTTAACAGCCCACAAGCACTCACCAATAGGTCTGAAATCGATGTTAATCTTGACCTCGTGGTACTGGAGAGCAACAAGAGGAAGAGCAAGACCGGGGTTTCGGCAAAACCAGAAGAGGAGGGGGATGTACAAGGTGGTCTCAGGAAGGGCCTTTCTGGGGGCACAAACCTGACTGGGGCCACCAACAGCGGCACAAGGACCATTGATCTCAGCGAAGAGAGGATCAGTGATGTATGTGAGCTGAGTGGTGTGGCCAATCATCTTGTAGTAACCGGCCTGCTGCTCGGCAGACAAGGTAAGTTGGTTCCAGATGTGCATCCAGTCACCATATTGGCGGTCAATTCTCTGACCACCGATCTCGACCTCGACCTGAGCGATGAGCTGCTCACCGGGGTAGTCCAACCAACGGGCATAGACAGAGCCGGCAGAGCCCTGGTTAATCTCGGGGAGAGTAACCTGAACATAGGTGCGGTAAGCAAGATCTCCGTTTCTGGAGATGGTGCAAGAAACACGGCGACCAAAATCAGCCTGACCGTTGAAGGTCTGCTCGATGGACTCCATGGCAAAGTTGGTGTGGCGTCTGTAAGACACCTTCCAGAAAGTGATCTCGGGGTTTCCTGTAAGGAAAACGTCTTGGGCGCCGTAGGCGACTAATTGCATTAAAGCTCCTCCCATTTTTTTATATAATCTAAAAACATAATTCTTCCTAAATATAAGCGTATAACACGCGGGTTTCTACATGTTTCGAAAACACTAGATTCGCGTATATGACCCGCACTACATCAATCTAGAATGCAATTTTCTCAAATGTGCATACCCAATGTAGATGGAGTTTCACCATGGTTTGCCCCCCGATTTTATATTTAGGGGATATTTTATACGGGATGCCGACCATTTGTAAAAAGGACACTTGTCGAAACAATGCGGTTTATGGATATTGTTTTGGGAAACCCTTGTTTTGTTTACATCATCGAGAACCGGATAGTAAAAATGTGAAAAAGATGTGTGTCTCTCTTGTCGATCCACAACCATCAAGTAAATCATGTTCCCAATGTTCTTGCAAAACCGTTTTACCGAGGTTTAAGGGATTCTGTAAACGATGTTATGTGAAGACGTTCCCGTCCGATCCGCTTTCTCTCCAAACCGTCTACAAATGCAAAGATAACGTCATCCAAAAATTCATTGATTCAAGATTCGATGGGTTTTTGCATGAGCAAGGATCAAGTCAAATCCAAATTGGTGATGATGTCCTTCAAATCGTATATGATAATGAAACGGAAGAGAGAAACGAAAACATAGTTATTAAGTTTAATCCCAATAAATATGCGACCTGTGGCGGTTCATATGAGAACCCCATGTTATATACTCGATTGCCCCATCTGGAAAAGGAGATTGCGAGACAGTTTGAGCGAATCATGAATGGGCTCGAAAGAGAAAACACCGAGATGTTTTTTACAAATATTTTTCAATGATATCATACACAACTATATTGCGAAATATCGGATTCGTTTTTACTAGTTTGGAAACCATATCGTGGTCATCCGTTGACTGGATTGTTGTATGAAATAATTCATTCGCTTTCTCGATATCGGTTTCATATAGGGCGAATGCATCAACAAACATGTAAAAGTGGTAGACATAATCTTTGAACTCCTGAAGATTTTCGAATGTATCATGTTTATCAATCATTCGAATAACAGGAAGTTGATTGATTTCTCCTATAAAATTCGTGTTTTTCGAGAGAGTTTCCCATTGATCATCCGTAACTTGTTCAAATCCATCTGTGTATTTATCCATTTTGTTGTCATCTAAAATACGATTCAAAAGAGAAAACATTGATTTGCGGTCAGAACCGCCTCGATGGGTTTGTGTTTTTCTTTTTGTTACTCGTCTTTTTTTTGCAACGCGGGTTAATTTGAGACGCATGCGTGTTTTTGGGAAACCTGTCATTCTATTTATATATATAATTAACTATATATAAAATATTTACGAGCGGAATATATACTTGAATACACTTGTCTTAAATCCATTGAAATTGCTTGATGACGCCACCGTATATGCACCAAAGTTCTCCACATATACCCACTCCCCAATCGCCAGTTCAGGAAGCATGATCTCGTCCGAAATCAAATCAATCGAATCGCATGTCGGTCCGAAGAGCCTGCTTTTGTGCACCTTGTCGTTTCTCTCGTTAAAAGGTAAAACGGTTGGACTATGGTGATCAAAGTATATGCACCCAAAGGATCCATAGATCCCGTCGTTCAAATAGTAAATAATCGTTTTCTCTCCAGTTTGCTCGTCCACTAGTTTCTTCTTACCAATCACATTCAATACCAGAGTGTGACTCGACTCGGCGAAATACCTGCCAGGTTCCGCAATGAACTGGATGTTTCCATGATCCGTCGTGAAAAACTCTTCGATGCCCAAATTGATTTGTCTGGCAATGTCTTCAAACTTCACATCTCGATCAATCCCCGGAAACCCGCCACCAATATCAATTGTCGTGATCTCGATTCCGATCTGTGTCGCAATATCAACTGCATGTTTGCATTCGCGAATCGCCTCGTAAAAGGTTTCCGCGGACGAACACCCGCTGCCCACGTGGAAACTGAACCCAATCACGTCGAGTTTCAATGTTTTCACGATCGTCAACAGTTCTTCGACCTGGCTCAGTTTACATCCAAACTTCTTGTTAAACTTGCATTTACTTTTGCTGTCGTCTACTGCTAACCTCAGAACCAGTTTCGCATATGGGTGGTACAGTTTGATTTTATAGAGCTCTTCTTCGCAATCAAATGTCATCAAATCCACGTCGTTCGCTCTTGCATACCGGATTTGCGAAGACATCTTGCAAGGGTTCGCAAAGATGATGCGGGATGGGTCTTTTGTGATTTCGATGACCATCTTCATTTCGTTTTCGCTGGCACAATCGAAATTGCATCCGAGAGACGCAAGTGCGTGCAAAATCACCGGATTGGGATTGCATTTTACGGCATAATACGGATGTACCGTGGGCAGATATTTGAACCAGGTTGTGTATGAATTCATGAGTGCACCCAGATCGATGATATAAAATGCATGTTCGCTTTGATTGTCTTCCAAGAAGTCGTTGATGATGTCGTAGGTGTCTCGGTCACTTCCGTAGAACTTGACATCGTATTTTTGTAAAAGAGAGTTGTCAAGGGTTTTTTTGACGTCGATTGATTCCATTCTAATCCGTATAATGGGTTTTCTCTTTATATACGAAATCTATAAAGAAGAGTTTTCAGCAATGAATTTCTCTAAATAGTCTTCCATAAACACCTCGCGTTTCTCATCGTGGGACTTTTGGAATATATATTTGTCGTCGCGTTTTTTCACTTTCCACCCATTCTCGACGCATTTGAAAATAAACAGCATCTTGTGAAATGTTTTTGCGTCTATATTGGATGTATCGATGTTGGATTTGATCATTTTAGTCGTGATTTTAAAATAGAAAATCATTTGATTTTTTTGTTCTAAACTAAAGGAAACCAAGGTATTCAGGAGACTTGTTTGTAAAATATTATCTGTTGGATATATAAATGAGTTACATAAATGATCATTTTAAAAATATCCGAAATTTTAATATTTACAAAGAAAAGACGTTGTGTAAAGAATTAGTATATTTTATTTCAGGCACCAAAAATATCACTGCTTACGATAGTAACCCAATAAGTGAAGAACCAAAGTCAACTGAATACTTATCGTCACATAACTCGAGTATGTTTGACTTCACCCAAAAATACGAAAAGAAAAAAGAAGATATCACTGAGTTTAAAATACTTCAAGTTTCAAAAACAGGCAATATGCGTGGCCCAAAATATAATCTCTTAAAAACAACACTAAAGACAAATGTAAATGTTAATAGTTTGCTTACAGAAATGCGTATCGAGTTTGTTGCGAAAACTGGTGCAAAAATGAAAAATCGTAGTACTGACACTTACATAATGCATGACAATCTGGAAGGTTTCGGTAAAGAATTTCCAGTGGATACAATAGTGAGGGAGAAAGATATTGTAGAGAAAGACCCGGATCATACAACAGAACCCTATTCCACATTATTGATAGTTCTGGCTGCTGGGGGGATATTTTACTTTTATCAAATCTTGTCGTTTTTACAATATAGAAAAATAAAAAGCATCGTTACCGAGAATGATCATGCATATTACAATACACTATTATCACTGCTTCACGAAACAAATACTATATTAGATAAAGTATTCAGTAATGATAATATATTTACCAAGAGCCTTGTAGATGAATATAATAATTTAATTGATAAAGATGTTTATAAATTATTTAAGGCTCCTTTGTTAAAAATAAATGATCTAAATTTATGTTCAAATGATGATAGTATAAATAATTTGTTATTTGTAAAACTCGGAACCAAACATTTCGATAATGATGAGATAAATAGTTTTATCACATATTATAAAAAGATTAATACGAACTGTTTATTTACGTTTGAAAAACTTAAAAAATACAATGTTATACAAAATTCTATAAAGGATATTAAATTATCAGATACGAAAAATTACATCATCATGACATATATAGAATCAACATTTGATAATATAGACAGTTTGTGTATTTTTTTGTTTGGCATTGATCTACCATATAGCAAACTAAATACATATATAATAACGAATGATTCAAGCTTGATCGTTACAACAAAAGATGAGTTTAAATCCAATGTGATCGATAAAGTAATGGGACAAATAAATAAAGACGAAAATTATAACATTAGTGAAAATGATATGAAAATGTATAAAACTGTCGCTGGTAAAGAGTTGGATAATTTAATTAAAACAAAGTTGTTGATATTTAAAATCAAGCATGGGATTGGACTTAAAGATATGAATAAAGAACAAATGCAAACATTCATTAATGACAACAGTTATTGGACAAAAATTCAAAAAATTTGGAAAGATCACGGATTGTATATCGGAGTTGGCCTTGCATCACTCGCTGCAATAATTGGATTCGCTTGGTGGAATCGAAAAACATCAAGCAGTGAATCGAGTAGTGAATCGAGTAGCGAATCGAGTAGCGAATCGAGTAGTAAATCAAGTAGTAAATCAAGTAGTAAATCAAGTAGTAAATCGAGTAACAAATCTGAAGATGACAATGTAAACAAAAAAAAAGACAAAAACTCATCCAAAGACAAAAACTCATCCAAAGACAAAAACTCATCCAAAGACAAAAACTCATCCAAAGACAAAAAGTCGTCCAAAGACAAAAACTCATCCAAAGACAAAAAGTCGTCCAAAAGTAAAAAATCCAAAAGTAGAAAGTTATCCAAAGACAGAAAATCATCAAAATTGAAACATCTCTCTACATCCAAGAAGAATAAAAAATCATCAAAGCGTTAATGACTGCGTGATTGTGGATAATATAAAAATCTACGTTTTATATTATTTAGGAATGACAGATCCACTTTTGACCGAAGACACCTCGCGTTACGTTATGTTCCCAATTCAGGACGAAGATATCTGGAAAATGTACAAGAAGCAGGTAGACTGCTTTTGGCGTGCCGAAGAGATCGATTTGTCCAAAGATTTGAGCGATTGGGCAAAACTCAACGACGAGGAACGATATTTTATCTCGATGGTTCTCGCGTTTTTTGCAGCCAGTGACGGAATTGTCATGGAAAACTTGGCTACCCGATTTATGGCCGATGTCCAACTCTCAGAGGCACGTGCATTTTACGGTTTCCAAATCGCCATTGAGAACATTCACTCGGAGATGTACAGTCTCTTGATCGAAACCTACATCAAAGACAAAAACGAAAAACATCGATTGTTCAATGCAATCAAAACCTGTCCTTCCATTACCAAAAAAGCAGACTGGGCTCGAAAGTGGATCGGATATACTAACGAAGACAAATCGTTCGCCACGCGATTAATCGCATTTGCGTGTGTCGAAGGCATCTTTTTCAGTAGTAGTTTTGCCTCCATTTATTGGATAAAAAAACGCGGACTCATGCCAGGACTAACCCTTTCGAACGAATTCATCAGCCGCGATGAAGCGTTGCATACCGAGTTTGCAATCCTTCTCTATTCGAAACTGCATGTAAAACTTGCAAAGTCGCAGATCGCCGAGATCATCAAAGAGGCAGTCGAGATCGAAAAGGAGTTCATCACCGAATCGTTGCCGTGCCGCTTGATTGGAATGAACTCGAAACTGATGAGTCAGTATGTGGAGTTTGTAGGTGACCGTCTCTGCGTTCAATTGGGGATCGACAAGCTGTATAACAGTTCAAATCCGCTTGATTTCATGGAGCTGATCAGTTTAGAAAGCAAGTCGAACTTCTTCGAACGAACGGTGAGCGAATATGCTCTTGCGAATAAAAGTGTTTCAAGTGATGTGTTTGATATGATTTGTGAGTTTTAAGTTAAAGAAGAAGAAAAAAAAGATTACACAAAAAATGATATTTATAACTGCATACGTGTGTTGTTATATGTATTATTATTATTATTACTGAATGGGCTTATCTACATATTGAGACAAATATTGCAATAGCTCGTCAAAACAGGCTTCGTAGTTATTCCACAAAGATCCACCGTATCGAATCGTGACGGTTGGTGTATGAATGGAGACATCATATGTTGCAGGTTCATCTGTCGCATACACTTCAATGATATATTTGAACACTTTGATTCGATGAATCTCTACACCAGTGACGGGATGAAGACGGTTTGACCAGTCTTCAAAACCATCGTGGTATGTGGTTTCCCACATAAACGTCTTGATCTTGTCTTTTATTGACTCCAACGATTGGAAACCGGAAACCGTTGCATCTTCAATGAGTCTCTGGGGGTACATGAAGTTATTTGATTTATGATCTCGATTCTTGTAAAGAAAAAAACCTCACAATAATATGTTCATCATTTTGTATAATGGCTCCAACAAAAAAACGAAAAGATACCAAATCAAAAACACAAAAACGCCAAAACAAAAAAGATACTATGCTGTTTTTTGACGACGACTACAACCGAAACATAAAACCATTTAGAGACATGTTTCCAAAGATAAAATCCATATACGTTCCTCCAGACAAACCATACAAACAAGTCTTGAATGACAAACCTGATTTTTATTATCCAATCCTGTTTTCTAAAAAATACAAAGACAATCAATATGCCCAACTGATCGCCAAAGGAATGGACATAAACCATTCGGCCAATCTTTGCAATCAATGTTCACTTCGGACAAGCCAAGGAATCACTATCTCTCAAACGAAGGGAATTATAAAATGGGCAAACGAATCGTCCTCAAAAAAGGAACGATGCGTTTTATTTGATTTGGATAACACATTGTCTATATGTCCGTTGATCATGATACCCAGTTACCCCGCACAATGTCAAGAGGGAAAATTCAATGTTGAAGAAATTGCTCAATATATTTCAGGAACCGCCGAACGATATGATGCTTTATTGTTGATGTTTTTTCATTTACGCAAGAATGGAGTTGCCTGCAAGATATTTACTAACAACAGTTGGGCAGACAAAATGAACAAAACGGGCTTCGAGTTCTTATTGAAAATCATGCAGGCATTTGATCCAAGAATGAAGGAGGAAGATATCATTTACGGACATTATGATAAAGTTGCTACCTTCAAGAATTCAAAAGAATTCATGCGAATGTATAAACTGTCGTCGTGAAACTATGAATTAAAACGGACTGTGATCGGTTTAATAATCACTAAAGATATTTTCGAAAGAGTTTGATGAAATTACGTATCGACACATCTTTCTCTCGTTCATTGCCGATCTCAAGATTGAACTCGGTGATATCGAGGTTGATCAGGTTTGTCTTTTTCATGATTTTATCGAGAATCGGTTTAACCGCGTCAACGCGGACCCCGCGATTTGCAACCGTCCCTGTGCACGGCATTTCAGACGGATCGATCCCATCCACATCGAAAGACAAATGCACCGGGTCTTTACCGACAAACGCACGAATCATATTGAACGCAGCATCCGGATCTTTGTTTATATCGGCACTTTTGATGAATTTGATGTTTTTCTCTTTTAACACTTGCTTTTCACCCTCATCGAGATCTCGGATACCCAAATACAAAATGTTGTCAAAGGAGAGAGTTTGCTGCAAAAATGGGAACAATGTAACATCGCGATCAAGTCCGGTCAAAAACGCAAGCGGCATGCCGTGAAAGTTCCCACTCGGCGACGTCTTTCGCGTGTTTATGTCTCCATGTGCGTCGAACCAGATCACCTTGAGGTTGGGTCCGTGTTTTTGCAAAGACGCGGCAACGGTGGCGATGGCCATCGAGTGGTCTCCTCCAATATTGATGGTCGGATATTGCAAAGCTGTTTTCATGTTTGCTCGATAGAGTTTCATCAAGTTATTAGACAACATGGTTTTGACAGCGGATCCTTCGTTTTTCGTTTGCACGACTATTGAGTTTTCTCTCCTTTCTGAGTTTTCAAAGATATATCTGCTTGTTAAATCCACGCCGGGTCGTTTTTGTCCAACCAAGCTTGGGAAATAGATGCGAGCCATCATTGACATTATATATATATATGTATACAATTACAAATATATATATTTATTTATTCTCTTGAAAATTATGCATAATATACCGGGAAAGCATCGATGTCCATAACAGAACACCCTGCAACATTATCAACTAGATATTTTGAAAAGATGGGAGTTCTCAATTGATCTCTCGGGACAATGTTGTTCACCGTGCGTGCAATCATCTTGTATAACTTGAAATCCAGATATCTCTCTTGTCCACTCGATTTGTAGAGAACACTTTTTCCGAAATCATCGTTGCACCAACTGTCAACCAGTTTTTGTAGAGGGGTTTTCAAATCTTTGCTTCTACATACAAAATCGAAGATGGAGCAACCAAGGCGGCACAAATCGAAACTGGGATTCGGGTCGATTCTCGGTTTATTGGGATTCATAAACGGTTCGCAATTGTATTGTGTCGAGGCATCTCCCGAGGGTGCGAAACTATCACTGAAAAACGTTTTACTACCGAACTTGTAGATGGATCTTCCGAAATCGATCAGTTTGAAAATGCGGCCATTTGTGGGGACTTTGTAATAGTGACCATCGATCTTGTAGTATAAACACTCGATGTCTGTTTCTACAAACATGACGTTGTTTGTGTGTAGATCATTGTGTGTAAAGTTAAACATCTTTTGATATGTTGACAGCATCATGGTGATTTGCATGAGTGCATCGATGAAATGTTCATCGTTAAGTTGACGCTGCATAATCAGTTTATCAAAGGTTCCGGTGCATTTCTCTTGGAAAATCAGTTGAACTGGGAACTCATTCAGATAACTGAACATTTGTTCTTCATCTTCATACTCGGATCCTGATTCAGATCCAGATTCAGATCCAGATTCAGATTCGGATCCAGATCCAGATCCAGATTCGGTCTCCCAATCGGAACCTTTGCTATCGTCATAACTGCTTTCGCTTTCACTACCACTGTCGCTTTCACTACTACTATCACTGTAGCTACTTTCGCTCTTGTCTTTCTCTTTCGATTCGTACTCGACCTCCAATCCAGGCACTTCCTCTGTGTTCTCAACAAGAGAATCAGGAGACAGGTTTTCAAAATCGAGAACAATCGCATCGTCGGCGTCATCGATGGCCAGTTTGATTTTATTCGAACGAGATCCTTCACCTGAATACTTGTTTATAATCGACGACGCAGCAAGATCGACCGAAAAATATTTGTTCATATTGTTTACGAAATAGGGGCAGTTCATAACAAAATCCAAATCATCAGCGATATTGTACCGAAACCTTCTCTGAACACCCATGAACGACCCGTAATATTCAATTCCGTGAATCCACCCATGTGTCTCCTTCATCATCGAAGTCAGGTACGAAAAGAATCCGTCGACGTAAGATGCATTATTCACGTCCATTAGTTTAGACAAACAAGTCTCGTTGAACTTGGGAAGGGTTCGAGTAACCTCAGTTTCTAGGTTATACTTGCCCCGCAAAAAATGCAAGGGATCGAGAACCGGCGAGTATTTCACAAAGATCGGTTTTTCAATCAGCAAATCTGAAGAAGCGGCAGTGTCATACACGGTTTTCGAATCATGCACTTGATATCGATGGTTTAATGCGATCTTGTTATAGTTTTTATCATCCATTTCGAAAAATCGGGTGAACGTGGGGATGTAAGACTGCAAATCGCGAATCTCGAAAGGGTTGTAGTCATTGTCTTGCGAAGATTCATGTTTCGCCGATTCTAAATCAAACTTTTTCACTTTCTTGTAGTTAATGCTAAACATTATATTTTATTAGATATCTATTTTAGTAAAATATTGAACTAATCGGTTTAAGTATGTATTTATAATATTCTACTTATTTATAAAAAATGACACTGGAGTTGAAAAAATTCGATATGAGATCTATTACCTTTGATCCGAAAGAGAACAAGGGTCCTGTAATTGTCTTGATCGGCCGTCGTGACACGGGTAAAACATTTTTGGTTAAAGACTTGCTATATCATCATCAAGACATTCCCATCGGCACCGTGATGTCAGGCACAGAGGCAGGTAACGGCTTTTACGGCAAACTCGTTCCTAAACTCTTTATCCACGAAGAATACAACAGCATCCTTATCGAAAATGTTCTCCGAAGACAAAAGGCAGTAATGAAGCAGTGCCAAACCGAAATGGAAACCTACAAAAAATGTTCGATCGATCCGAGGACGTTTGTGATTCTCGATGATTGTCTTTACGACAGCAGCTGGACCAAAGACAAGTTGATGCGTGCACTGTTTATGAACGGAAGGCACTGGAAGATCATGTTAATCATCACTATGCAATACCCATTGGGTATTCCGCCAAATCTCCGCACCAATATAGACTACGTTTTTATTTTGCGAGAGAATTATTTGTCAAATCGTAAAAAAATATGGGAGAACTATGCGTCGATGTTTCCGACACTGGAATCATTTTGCTCCATTATGGACCAAACGACCGAGAATTACGAGTGCATGGTGATTTCGAACAACTCCAAGTCAAACAAGATCAATGATCAGGTGTTTTGGTATAAAGCGGAGAACAGACCTGACTTCAAACTTGGTGCGAAAGAGTTTTGGGAATTGTCGAAGAATCTAACCGACGATGATGGGGATGAATATGACCCGAATGCGAAGAAGAAAGCGAAAGGACAGAACATCATGGTGAAAAAGACCACTGGGAAATGGTAAGCAAAATCTTGCTTCTATAAGCAAGATTTCTTAAACAAGATGAATCCATAAAATCTTGCTTATCCAACTTGATAAGCAAGATTTCTTAAACAATATAAATCCATAAAATCTTGCTTATCCAACTTGATAAGCAAGATTTCTTAAACAATATAAATCCATAAAATCTTGCTTATCCAACTTGATAAGCAAGATTTCTTAAACAAGATGAATCCATAAAATCTTGCTTATCCAACTTGAGAAGCGATCAAAAACGTGATAATGGTAATTATCGCTTAATAATTCATTAAGCAAAATCTTGCTTAATAATCGATTGAGCAAAATCTTGCTTAATAATTCATTAAGCAAAACCAACTTAAACACAAAATCGTATATATTCTATAAAAATGGAACCCTTAAATATAATAGAACTTATCGAAACAAACCCAATTAGCAAACTTTCATCAAGTAGTAATGATAGACTATTGACAAAAATAACAGACAAATTCACTAATTTTGAGCAGCAAATGTTTATAAGCAGTTTTTATTGTTACCTGAATTACGATAAAACTCTTGATTTTGTCGTTGATTTGGATAACATATGGGATTGGTTGGGTTTTTCTTCGAAACAAAACTCAACCAGGATTCTTGAAAAACATTTTATAAAAAATGAAGATTACAAAGAAATCTCGCTTCTCCAAATTGAGAAGCAAGATAAAAAAAGTCACGGTGGACATAATACAATACAGTTCATGTTAACAATAAAGTGCTTCAAATCACTTTGTCTCAAGGCACAAACTAAAAAAGCGTGCGATATTCACGAATACTATTTGAAACTTGAAGATATAATACACGAAATATTCGAAGAAGAAACAAAAGAGTTGAAAGAAAAATTATTACAAAAAGACAATATAATAATTGAAGTTAAACAAGCAAGTCAACAACTGATCGAAAATCGAAAAAGAGAAAACAAGAAAGAGATTGAAAAAGCAATCGTTGCCCAGTTTCCAGTGAACACAGAGTGTATTTATTTTGGTACAATTGATAACACGAATGAGAACAATGAAACATTGATTAAATTTGGTCACTCAAATGATTTATCGTCGCGTGTATCATACCACCATACAAATTCGTATAAAAACTTCATTTTAGTACATGCATTCAAAGTTCAGAATAGAACTGAAATAGAGAATCTCATCAAAAACTGTCCAAAAATTAAAAAACAGTTGCGTAAAATCAATGTTGGTGGAAAAAATAAAACGGAGATTATTGCTTACGACGCAAAGTTTACCATTGATAGGTTGGCAAATCACATCAAAGATATTATTTCTGCAAGAACATGCAATCTCGAAAATTTTAATAAAGTGTTTCTTGAAAACGAACATAATAAAAATAAAAACACAGAATTGTTGGAACAAATCGAAACCAAAAACAATAAAATTAACTCATTGACAATCGAAATCACTGAGCTGAAAGAAATCATTAAGAAACAAACCGAAGACATAAAGGTAGTTGTAGAAAATGAACAGTCTGTGTTTGAGATGCAAGAAGAAGAAGATAGTTTAACAAAGAAATTCCACGAGTTTATACATAAAATGTGTAACGTCAGACATGACATAGAAGAGTCTTCATCAAATTTAGAGGGACAGTTTCGTATTTGGAACAAAGAAAAACCAAAAAAAGAAGTGTTTCATGCACTTAAGAGCTACTTAGACACGAGGTTCAAACCAATACGTCTTGCGATTCAAGAAAAAAACCAGATTGTATATGGTTACGCCGGAATAAAGTTAAAAGAAATTATATATAAAAAAATATATCCGTCGCCGATGCCAGTTGAAACATTTATTTTCCAAGTATGCAAGTTTACACCAAGTGGAAAAATATTGAATTCTACACTATTAAATGAATACAAAAGGTGGAAACAAAGTGTGAACATTGCTGAAACCGAAGATGACATGAAAGACATGAAAGACATAAAAGAATATTTGAATAAATCTGAATATGCAATTAAGGCGACCGTATGGGCAACCGAAGGGTCAAATGAAGGCTACTATGGTCTAATACTAAAATCAAACGAATATATTCACAAAAAAACATCATCGACTGGGAAAAAAGTGGAAAAAAGAGAAGCAAACACGAACATTCTAATTTGCAAATGGGAAACGATCGCGAAAGCTGCCGAATCTGAAAACATGTCTCCTACAAAAATGAGTTCTAATATTAAAAAAAAAACAATCATTGATGACTTTTTTTACTGTACTGTATAATTAATACTTTTAATAATAATTATTAAAAGCATTATTATTATTTATTTCTTCGCCTTTGATCGATTGCGTAGTGATCTTTTCTTTGAAACACGTTTTCGTTTGTTCGATTTCTTTGAAGAAGAAGAAGATGATGATGAATTCTTCGGTTTACGTTTTTTTTTCGTTTTTAACAAATGGTATGCACCAATACCTATTGCGGCTGCACCAACCCCCAATGCAGCAGTTGTTCCATAGTTTGACAAAAAACTATTTTTCTCTGGCGGAGGAGGAGTGGTATCAACAATAGAGATCTCGCTCTCATCTACATTTGTTTTTACCGAACCATCATCGTACTTTATATCGTATTTTTTTGTATTTTTATAGACTTTTGTGATACTACATTTTTTATTATCATGTTTGACTTCTTGATCAACTGTAAATTTATTAGAAGACCCGTTTACAGTAGAATTTGCCCCATTAGAATTTGCCACAGTAGAATTTGCCACAGTAGAATGTGCCCCAGTAGAATTTGCCACAGTAGAATGTGCCCCAGTAGAATTTGCCCCATTAGAATTTGCCACAGTAGAATCTGCCCCAGTAGAATTTGCCTTGTTTGTCTCTCCTGTTTGCAGAATATATCCTTTATCATTGAATTCGAGTGTGGAATTATTCGCGTATATCAGTAATATATTAGGATTGACTGTTTTATAATCGCTACCAAAGTTACCATTCAAAAACAGAGAACTATAATTATTAGGACATGTGGTATTGATACAATCTTTATCTATGATCTCAGTACAGTTCTTCAATAAAACTACAACATTTATATTCTTTGTATCATTGGCATATATGACGTAACCACACGTAACTGATACACCCGCACTTTTAAATATTAATTGTACCAATGTATTACTATCGATTGTGTATCCGTGTAAATGTAAATATAAACGATTATTGAATACATTAGCATACGTATATTCACCATAAACCTTAAAGTCGTTAAGTGGTGAATTATTCTGCAATTTATAATCAGTAAATATTTTAATTATTTTTCCAACTACTTCAGAATTATTATCAATAATATTAACAATAACTTTCAAATTATCTTGTGTAATATTCATTGTTTCTATAAACATATATCGATATATTCTCTCAATGAAACAACATAAAAAAACCATGCAATAGATTAACAAATGAGTACTTCAAGTGTTGGAAAATCCGGACAAACCCAAAACGAGTTATTGTTAACAAACTTACTGGCATTTTATCATAAAAGCGATCACATGGAAAGATTGATCAACATCATCAACGGTCAATCGAACATTTCTCTGCGAATCATTGATTGGTTCGTCACGAACTATGCTAAAAAGAACTTTACGATGTATTCGATTCCTACGAAAAACAAATGCAGCACCGTAATAAATGACCAAGACAATGTGGTGCGATTCAAGGTCTTTAATAATTACAAACTGGAATTAAAAGCATACAGCAAGGTGCGATTCGATCCGTTCTCTCGGAGAGAGCGTATCATGATTCCATATAAAGACAACACGTGTTTACAAACCACCATTGGGCAATTGAATTTTTTCAAATGGGCGATCGAAAACCAGGTGTTGGAGTATATTGAGAATCACTATGATGAGATCGAAGCGGACATGAACTCTAGAAACAGCATTTCGAAGAAGTCATATGACGATGAAGAGGTAGAGACAGACAGCAAAACGCGGAAAAGACGCGAAGAGTTGTCTATCTCGGCGTGCAAAACAATCAAGAAAGAATCGGTTAAAATTGTTGTGAAGTTTAATTAGTTAAAAAATGGAAATCATAAAACAAACAAAACATGTCTACAAATGACACTAAAAATAGTTTGACCGCACAATCTGGATATAAAGCAGAAGAGATATTCAGAACCGACGCGGCTATAAAAACCGCATTAGAAACGTATTTTGGAAAACCTATTATTTCGTTAAACAAAATCCATGGAAAGAAATATGACACCACCATTTGTTTTGAAGACAACACCACAGTAAACATTCAAAACAAGAAAATAGAGAGTCTTGGTGGACGCGGGGACTCCTTCGACAGACGACACATCAAAGACACCTTTACAAATCAGTTTATTCGGAAATACTTGACACTTTTAACACTGATTCGAAAAACGAAAACGGAAACGTGGATGACCGAAGATCAAAAACGCGACTTTATCAAACTGTGTAACCGCCATTTGCCTGACATACACGAATACTTGAAAAAAACAATCCTCGGCGAAGGGACAGAGGTCAATCATTACTGGTGCATCATGAAAACCGACAAGACATTTACAAACAAGGAGATCTATATGGTTTCCAGCGAAACACTGATTGGTTTTCTTAAAGACACGATTAAGATCGATATTAAGTTGAAAAAAAACGGCACTTGTCTCCATTTGTCGCCGTATATTGCACTGCAGCGAAAGGGTGGCAGCGAAACCGACCACTCGCCGAATCATATACAAGCAAAGTTGAAATGTACAAAAGAGATGATTGCACTGTGTGAAAAGATACTATGATACTATAATACTATAATAGCAAGCTTGGTAACAAGGTTTTGATGACATTCACCACGACAGAGTTGCCGAGATAAAACAGCATGGTCTCGTCTCTACAATTCCATCGATAATCATCGCGAAACCCGAACATTCGCAATCCTTCAACTACGTTCAAACGCCTCACTTTTTTATCAATATAATAGAGTCCTGTTTTTGCACCCGGTCCACCGGAAGAAGCACAGATTGTAGGGCCACATGAATCAATTGAATATACACGTTCGCCTTGTCTACCGCCTTTTTTGGTTGTTTTGTGCACGAGTTTAAATAACATTTTACAAGATTTGTTTGCTTTCTCTTTTTCTTTTTCTTTTTCTTTCTCTTTCGTCTTTATCTCTTCTAATAGATATTTGTCTTGGTACTGTAAAAACCGGGTTTCTGTCGAATCGATGATGCTCGAAACTGGCACCACATGGGTCGACGGATCCGGCGGGAACACATACTTGTTTGTTTTGCTACCAACAATAAACAAGCGTTGTCTAGACTGAGGCGAGTTATAATGTTTGGAGTCGATAACCTTGTAACTGACGATGTACCCGCGTTTCTCCAACTCGGCCACAATTTGCAGAAAAGTTTCTCCCCCATTGATGGTTAAGAGATTCTTCACATTCTCCAAAAGAATCGTGGTCGGCGTTTTGGCGTCGATGATTTTCAAGATGGCGAAGAAAAGACTCCCTTTCTCTTTATCTGCAAAGCCGGCTTGGTTCCCGGCAATCGAAAACGGTTGACAAGGGAAACCGGCACACAAGATATCGAAACTCGGCATAGTTTCGATATTGATTTGATTGATGTCGCCTTCCGGCTTTAACCCATAGTTATCTTCATATAACTTTCGCACATGTGGGTCGATGTCGCATGCAAACACACATTGGGCGTTTGCATTCAAAGAATTGAACGCGTGGTGGAATGCACCGAGTCCACAAAAGAGATCAGCATAGGTTATCGTTGACATGATTGTTTAATGATTTCTCCTTCTAGATTTTCGATTTTTATTACGACGCACACGCTTGGATTTCCTACGTCTCGAAGAACCACCAACTGTTGTTTTGGTAAATTCCATGACGCCTGGACGAATTGCACTGCCGGTGAACCCGTAACCAAGACCATTACCGCCAGTTGATTGATATTTTGCAGAATCTCCGCTGAGTGAAGTGTGCTTGTCTTGAGGTAAAACAGCATTTGAATACAAGGATGCCATGATTTTTATATTATATCACGATATAAAATAAATAAGGACGATGTCTGTTTTACCAAATATGAGTGAGATCCCCGACAATTCGAAAAACATGAATTATAAACTTTTCATTTTGGATCCCTTGTCGATCATAATCAAACTAGCGATACTGAGTAACAAACCCATCGGTACAAAGTTTCACGTGAGAGACAACATCATGTATATTCAAGAACCTGGATATTTTCAATCAATCAGTCGGATCTACTACAGTGCGAACAAAACAGAAGATACAGTATTGTACAACCCCATTCATTATGCTTGTGATCATTTTTTGACATCGCGATTTATCGATCGAACGCCATCAATACAAAAACTGTTCAGCTGTGCAATCAACGGTCTAGTAAAACTAAAAGATACATATAAAACATGCCCGGTCATTATACTTTGTCTAAATCTCTACATCAATATTATCGAGAACGCATTGGATGAATATCCATTCGACAAAATGTTCAAAAGGGATGGGATGACGTCATCCTATGATGAAAACATCTTGAAAGTGATGAATGGATTCTGGACAACAGATCGTATCAAGGTGGTGTTAGATTTGATCGAGTTTTTATGCAAAGATTATTCGGCGTCAAACAATGTACAAGCATTGGAGATATTTATTAACAATATTGATAAGGAAACCAAGGTTTCCTTTTGATCCTTCCTTTGTTGGTTAAGATCCTTTCCTTTAAGGGAACTCACCGTTCCCTTTTAATCCCATGCTTACTTCCTTTTAATGGTTAAAGGAAGGATTAAGGGTTAAGGGTTAAGGGTTAAGGGTTAAGGGTTAAGGGTTAAGGGTTAAGGGTTAAGGGTTAAGGGTTAAGGGTTAAGGATTAAGGGTTAAGGATTAAGGGTTAAGGGTTAAGGGTTAAGGGTTAAGGGTTAAGGGTTAAGGGTTAAGGATTAAGGATTAAGGAAGGATTATAAGGAAACCATGGGTTTCCTTAACCCTTTATAAAACTATAAATGTCATTTAGCCATTGATTTCCAATGCAATCTGGTTCATATTCGGTGTCTTGGTTCGAGTCGATCTTCAACACGGGATATTCGTACCCCTCGTGATTGATTCGATGGGAAGTCACGTGGCTCGATACAGTTTCTGTATCAGTGTGGCTGGTATCGATCAACCACTTCGTGTGGTAGTCCCTACATTTTTGTAGATACTCAATCGGAATATTGTTCTCCCCGTTCCGGTTCCGCTTGTTGATCCGCTGGCTGCACACTTCAGGGGTCGAATCCATGTAGATGACACCGTCTACGCGATAGTCTCCTACATATTCCAAGTACCATTTGTCGTAAATGTCGAACTCGATTTTGTCAACGATCTTGTCATTGTACAACATGTTCATGAAGATGTTTTTATCGGCACATAATGAACGCTCGATAATAATGATTTTTGCGGTTGGATTTGCCTTGATTGCATTTTTCAACAAAGACAGGCGTGTGATACAAGCCATCACTTGAAATGTAAACGCATATCTGTGTTGATTCGCATAGAACTTCTCTAATATGGTCTCTCCATTCTCGTCGTGGAACCTCCCCCAAATGTCGAGCGGTTCCTTTAAGAACAAGATTTCTCCTACTTCTGTGGGATGATTTTTGTTCAAAAACCTTTCTAAGTTTTCGAGGATGGTCGACTTGCCGGCTCCGATGTTGCCTTCGATTGAAATCAGAATGGGGAGTGTCATTATTTTATTTGGAATATATCACTTTTATTTTTTATATTCAAATAAACCTAACTGCTTTTTTTTATGATAAAAATCTTTGGACATTAAATATATAAAATGAATCCTAACGAATACTTTCGATATTTGAATTTAGTCGTATCCGTTGCTATCATTCTGTTTTTGTCGTATATGATAATGAATCATTTGTTCAAAAAGTTTTTTAGACGAAGCATTCGTGTCGAAGGGTTCGACTCTGCGGGCGAAACCGAGTTACCATCAGGTGAAACCGAGTTACCATCAGGTGAAACCGAGTTACCATCAGGTGAAACCGAGTTACCATCAAGCGAAACCGAGTTACCATCAAGCGAAACCAAGTTACCATCAAGCGAAACCAAGTTACCATCAAGCGAAACCAAGTTACCATCAAGCGAAACCAAATTGTCAGACAACCGGGTAACCGAAGATACAACCGAATCGGACACAGACAAATCCACATTGATGGTAGAACTCTTTGAAAACGTCAACAAACAAATGGACATGATACGAACACTAAAACTCGGCGACAAAATAATACCCATAAATATCGATAAAACACCCTCTGAAAATGTCCTTGTTTTAGCAAACTTGAAGTTGTTAATCAACAATGGAGTTTACAAGAATGAACTCGATTTGAAAGAAGTTTACGATAAGTATATCGGAAACAAAGCCATCCAGTTATTGACTTCCGATATCAATTCAGTGAATTTAGATAAGCCGTCCGGCAACATTTCAACACTCGAGACAAAGTTTTTGACAAGATGCAAGTCAGTGGTGGACGCACATCAAAAAATTCTCAACAAGATCTTTGATAATAAAAGTAAAGAATAATAATATATACGAGACAAATATGAACATGCAAATAATTGTTTTGTTATTTGTAATTATTTTGATATCTCTCTTGTTTTCTTCTTCGAAGGAGGGGTTGACAAAATGGGAAAAAAAGTTTCGAAAAAATGCAAAAAAAGACTTCAACAAGGTGAAGAAAGTGGTGAGAAACTCCAAAATATACAAAGCCACCGGTGTCGACAGGTTTTTGAAACCAGACAAAAAGAAAAAGTCAAAACCGAAACCGCAACCGAAGGTAAACATGGTTTTGAAACCTGCTGCATCCGCTGACTACTCAGACAACATCATGCCTCCCTACACCGGTGATAATTTCAAGTCCATTCAAACCGATTTAAACGAATACAACAACGCACTGTCTGGGAAATCGTCCAAGATGTTTGTTTCGCCAGCACCCGTTGGCAAACGGTATTTCTACAATACTGGAGTAAAATGTACATCAACCACCGATGGAACACTGGTTGACCGATATTCGGTGATCGATGCAAGAGAAGGTGTCAAAAATGACGACGGAACAGTTGACAACAGTATGTTTGCATCCGCAATCGCCGATTTGAATCGAAGTACGATATTCCAAGAGAAACCCGATTATTCCCAAACATTGAAAGACAAATGCAAGAAGGTTACGATCAACCCGATTGATGTGTACGGCAAAGAATTGGGAGAACAAACACAGTATGTCTCTGTGTTTGATGTTAATAATTTCAACAATATACAGCTTGGTAACGAAGCGTTTACAACAACGATGAATCTAGAAAACATGGACGCCGGGCAAAAGGCGTTTATTTATTCTCTTTCCGTGCTTGGTCTCTATTTTGTTTTCAAGGCTTTGCAAAAATAGATTTCATTTCAAACATGGATTTTTGAAATGAGAAAAAAAAAAGGTTTTGAATAAGAACTTATAGCTTGAATCTCACATAAACCTGGTGGGCAACCAACGCACCCATGCACTGAGCGATGATGTATGGGAACAACTCGGTCGACGGCAAAGCACCAGATGCAGACATTGCTAAACTTACTGCGGGATTCACGTGTCCTCCCGATGTGTTTTGTCCTAACAACATTACAAGGGCCAATGCAGCACCGATTGCTAAAGGATTTCCGGTGGCGAGAATCACATAAACAAAAAACACAGTTCCTAAAAATTCAACAATATAGTTATACATATATACCATATTCCAACATATTAAAAGGAACCTACGGTTCCTCTTTGACTCCTCCCTTAAAAGGAGGGATCAAAAAGAGGGATCTAAAGGAGGGATCAAAAAGAGGGATCTAAAGGAGGGATCTAAAGGAGGGATCAAAAAGAGGGATCTAAAGGGAACTACGTTCCCTTTAACGGACACGCATCAAACTCGAATACGCAGAGTTTGTGTATCCACCTTGCGATGCATCGTTGTAGTTTCGGTTATTCGCTTGCTGTTTTCTAAACTTGGTGAATTCAGAACTGTCAGCAACAAACTTCACATTGCACGAAGATGCAGGGACACCGGTTGTATCTGCGTTTGACCAGATACTTCCAATCTTTCTCGCATATCCTGGTCTGGATGCATTTGTAGGGTTGGGTCCACCTGAGGAATAGTTCTTTCTGGCTAAGAAATCGCCACTGTTGTTTACCGCACGAAATGGTGTAATCACGCGTTTTTGTCCATTTACAGTGCCTGTCGCATACGCCGTGTTCCAACCCATTCGCAAAACCCTTCGCATCGCTGTTGTTTCCGATGTTTTGTAGTTTGTGATGGTTTGTTTACTAGAAAATCCCTGATAGGGTCCACCAAGATTTGAAGTACTTACAGTGTTTGTCATTTATTATATATATATTAAGTAAAATTTTTGTCTAAATTAAAAAGGAGTAAGCATATCTAAATATCATGATGGGTTTACTTAAAGGAAGGAGTAAGCATAGCGAGTATAAGGAAGGAGTAAGCGTAGCGAGTATAAGGCGTAAGACCGAAGGTCTGAATACCATGGGTTTCCTTAAAGGAGGGATCAAACGGAAGGATTAAAAGGAGGGATCAAAAGGAAGGATTAAAAGGAGGGATCAAAATGAAGGATTAAAAGGAGGGATCAAAAGGAAGGATTAAAAGGAGGGATCAAAAGGGAACGTAGTTCCCTTTACTTAAAACATTTTATAAATCTCCGCAAATACTTCTCTCAACTCTCGACAAGCGGTCTTCAAGTCATGTTGAATATTGCTTTCGGTCACTGGTCCAGAATATGCTAATCGAAGACGACTGCTCGAATCGTGTGGATGGAGTTTCTTGAATGCACAAAAGCTGAGCTTGTTCTCTTTCACATAATAGTTCTCGTACAAATAGTACTCCAATGCCTTTCCTAAAGTATAGTCTTCATTTTCGAGGATGACATCGAAACTGTGGTTCATCGTGACCGCACTCGGTTCGATCGGCACGGTTTGCTCTTCGAGTTTGCTCAAAAACGTCTCAAACTTGGTTTGCACCACCATGCATCCTTTTTTAACAAGATCTGGGTTCGTAAACACACCAACGGTTTCAACAACAAAATCAAAGCTGTCTTTCATATAATGCCGCTGTGCATCTAGCAAGTAAAAATCCGTTTTCTTATACTTGATCTCATCTTCAGTTGCACCACCTGCCTTCATCTTGTTCTCGATGTGTTCCCAAGCCTCTTTTGCCTTTTCGATATCTGGGGTATATCCATACGCACACTTGGAGACAACATTGAAGGCACTGTTCACACCTGCGTTTAACATCGAAAACTCACAAGTCAGTTTCAGTTCTTCGCCTGGAACATCACCAATGGCGGGACGCAAACGTGCAAAATCGATATAGTCTCTCGTTTTTATATCGGGTGGAAAGAATCGCTTGTTCTCAACCTCCTCTCCAGTTTCCTTGTCTTTGATTTTAAAATGCTCGGTGGTTATCATCATCATATGATCCGATTGGTTTTTCTCGTTGATCTCCAAAATATATTTTTCAGGGAGCTCGGTAGCGTGTACGGGAATGCAACTTATTCGGTGCTTGAGAATCTCATTGTGCAGTCGCCCAGTATTCGTCGTGATATTGCATTTGTTCTCTGCCAAAACAACTGTATCAATGTCGTTGATGATCGCTCTGCGTAATGCGTTGGCTAAACTAAAATTGATCCCATTCAATGTGAATTTGAAAACATTTGATTCTTCCTCGACTTTGGTGATTTGGGGTTTCATTTTTTTTTTTATATAATATTGCTATTTTAATTTATGATAAAGGAAAGGGAACCCATGGTATTCAGCTACAGGTACGTCGCTTACTCGCTACGCTTACTCCCATACTCTTTTTCAGGGAAAGGGTTTAGTAAAGGGAAAACATCGTCGCCATACTCTTTCCTTAGCATGGGATTAAAAGGCGTAAGCGAAGCGGAATACGGCAGTTCCCTTTAGGGTAACCCAATCATGGTTTGGCATATTCGGTGTCACACGTTTCCATTCTCCATCTGGATAATCACTCTTGTTAAACACGCGACCACAACTCGATCCCATTCTACCAATAAACCTCATTTCTCTCGCAAGTGTCGAATCCACAACCTTTCCATCAACTGCTCCAGAGAGGTTGAAATCCTTACCTTTCTCAATCTCTTTGTGTTTACAGATGGATCGGATGCCCTTTCGAAACCCATTTTCACTTGAATCGTAGTGATCGGACAAGATTTTTTTGGCATAGGGTAGATCAATGGGTTTTGACAACAAGAGGTGATTGAGTCGAATGTTTCTTGAACCAGGGCTTGTTTTAAGGTCGTTTAACTCGCTATGGGTTGTTTCCATCGATATCATCTCGGGTGTAAATGGACAGTTCATTCCATAAAACACACCATCAAATGTTCTCTCGATTCCATGTGTCTTTTTCGCCAACTCGAGTCTCAAAATCTCGCCACTGTTTATGTCTCCAAACAACCACGAGCATGCATAATCACCTGCGTTTTTATCCATCATTATCGAGACATAATCATCGAGTGTTTTGCCGAACTCCATTGCCTTGCGGATTCTGAAAAAATAGGGAACCCCCGATTTGAAATCCGGTTTATAATTGATGTCAGCGATCGTGGTTTCACATCCAATGATACCGGATTTAGAGATAAACCAATCAGTGGAACTACATACGAGTCCTGCGATGGTTTGCATCACAAAGGGGATGCCATTCTCTGGATACATGTACATAACAATGTTCGAAATGAATCCGACAGAGAAGTCGCAATGCGTGTTGTGGGCCATTATGATTTTGCCATCATGGGTTTTGCTTCCTGTCGCAATAAATGCACTACATCGTTGGACATCCGTCCTTGATTCATAGATCTCGTTCATAGACAAAAACATGTTCCAAGCGATCAAGAAATCGGTTGAGACACCGGAGCCCTCTGCGATCCCTTGCAGTTCGTCGAATATAGTTTGCCACTCTTTCTGCCCTTTATACTTCTCTACAATGTTGTTGCACCGAGAGACATATTCTCTTATGCCGGTTTTGTAATATTTTTTAACTAAATATGCCAATACTGGTTTTACATTCTCGATCTGTTTTCGCAATATGCGTCCGTGTTGAAGTCCCATTTCATAATGGGTTCCTTTTACTGAGACGACGGTCCAACCATGATTGTTGTTGTTGTTTTGTTTTCGCCTCGTTTTGGAAGATGTTGAGGTCTGTTTGTTGTGTGTCGACATTATATACTATATATAAGGAAACCAAGGTATTCAGACCTTCGGTCTTACGCCTTATGATCCTTCCTTTCAAGGTTAAATCCACAGGCGGGTGGTAACCGAAATAAACACTCGTGTTAAAAATCATCATTTCTATTGTCTGATTGACGTCAAGATTTAACTTGACGTCATCGTGTGTTTTATAAAAGGAACCTCTTTTATGCTTCGCTTAAAAGGAAGGCGTAAGCGTAGCGAGTATAAGGCGTAAGCGTAGCTGAATACCATGGGTTTTCTTAAAAGGAAGGATCAAAAGGAAACATTGGTTTCCTTTACTTGGTTTCCTTTGTTTACATAAAAAAGATATACCCGATTGAAACGAACATCACAATAAAGGGCAGCAATACCAAGAACCAAGACAAAGATTCAAATCCATTCTTGCAAATCAGATCCAAAACCCATGTCCAGAACAAGATGTACAAGAACTTGACTGCAAATATAATAGACTTGCTTGTAACATTGCAAGAATAATCGCCTAAACAATATAAATTTGTGTTGCCAAAGTTTTGAATTAACATGATAACAATTGCAAACATTGAGATTACAAAATAAAAATATGCAGGTGTACACCAATTACGGAAATTTAAAGACATCTATATTTTATAGTTATACTAAAAATCTGGATCCATAGTTTGTTCCATTTTGATGATTGTTCAATGTTGAATCTATTACATTCTTTGCCCCAGACAACGTTCCGAGATCACCGAAAAAACCCCACCCCCCTCCCCT
>Ga0208916_10000163_pt1 | contig 32792 bp, 34 predicted proteins | sample DEB19_08_DNA_5_FD_184523 | JGI IMG/M metagenome (GOLD analysis project Ga0208916, IMG submission 184523) | Aqueous microbial communities from the Delaware River and Bay under freshwater to marine salinity gradient to study organic matter... | ecosystem: Environmental > Aquatic > Marine >... | reverse complement strand
TCGCCAAAGAAGCCAAAAAGGCTTTCGACAAGCAAGGCTTGAAGATCGAACTCGGCGTCAAAGTCGGCGAGATCGTCAACAGCAAAAAGGGCGTGACCGTCAATTACACCAACGCCAAAGGCGAAGCTGTGGTGCTGGACGCCGACAAGTTGATCATCTCAATCGGCCGTATGCCCAACACCATCGGCTTGAACACCGAGGCTGTGGGCCTGCAGCTGGACGAGCGCGGCGCGATTGTGGTGGACGGCGACTGCAAAACCAACTTGCCCGGCGTTTGGGCGGTGGGCGATGTGGTGCGTGGCCCGATGCTGGCGCACAAAGCCGAAGAAGAGGGCGTTGCCGTGGCCGAGCGCATTGCTGGCCAGCACGGTCATGTCAACTTCAACACCATCCCCTGGGTCATCTACACGAGTCCCGAGATCGCTTGGGTGGGCCGTACAGAGCAGCAACTCAAGGCCGACGGTGTGGCGTACAAGGCGGGTTCGTTCCCGTTTCTGGCCAATGGCCGTGCACGCGCTTTGGGCGATACGACCGGCATGGTGAAAATGCTGGCCGACGCCACAACCGACGAGATTTTGGGCGTTCACATTGTGGGCCCGATGGCATCTGAGTTGATTGCCGAAGCCGTGGTGGCCATGGAATTCCGCGCCAGCGCAGAAGACATTGCCCGCATCTGCCACGCACACCCGTCCTTGAGCGAGTCGACCAAAGAAGCGGCTTTGGCCGTTGACAAGCGCACACTGAACTTCTGAGCCCATGACGCGTCCTGAACTGCGGTTTGGGGCGAGTTGGGTTAAAGTTCTGCATCCCTGAAAACCCGGGCTTCGTCCCGGGTTTTGTTTTTGAATCGAAGAGCAAGTCACCCATGTCCGTTCGTGCCGTTTACGAAGAAGAACTCCAAAAGCGGGGCTATCAAAGTGACCCCGCCCAGTTGCGGGCCATCGAAGCGCTGGAGCGCTGCTCCAGCGAATGGGCCGCCTACAAATCCAAGCGTTCGGGTTTGCTGGGCAAGTTCCTCAGCCGCCCTGAAATCCCCAAAGGGGTTTACATGTTTGGTGGCGTTGGCCGCGGCAAAAGCTTCTTGATGGACTGCTTTTTTGCGGCGGTGCCCATCCAGCGCAAAACCCGTTTGCATTTCCACGAGTTCATGCGCGAAGTGCACCGCGAACTCACGGCCATTCAGGGCACGGTGAATCCGCTGGACGAATTGGGCAAGCGCATGGCCAAGCGCTATCGCTTGATCTGCTTTGACGAGTTCCATGTGGCCGACATCACCGACGCCATGATCTTGCACCGCCTGTTGGTGGCGCTGTTCGACAACGGCGTGGGCTTTGTCACCACCTCCAATTTCGAGCCCAATGGCCTGTACCCGGATGGCTTGCACCGCGACCGCATCTTGCCTGCTATTGCCTTGCTGAACCAGCGCATGCAGGTCCTCAACGTGGACAACGGCACCGATTACCGACGTCGCACGCTCGAGATGGTCAAGCTGTACCACACGCCTTTGGGCGAACAGGCCGATGCTGAGATGCACGATGCATTCAACCGCCTGGCCACGGGCCCGGACGAAGATCCGGTGTTGCAGATCGAAGCCCGTCAAATCAATGCCAAGCGCCGCGCGGGCGACGTGGTTTGGTTTGACTTTAAGGCCATTTGCGGCGGTCCGCGTTCGCAAAACGATTACCTCGAAATCGCCACCCAGTACCACACGGTTTTGCTCAGCAACGTGCCGCACATGCCGGTCAGCATGGCATCTGAGGCGCGGCGCTTCACTTGGCTGATCGATGTGCTGTATGACCGCCGCGTCAAGCTGATCATGTCGGCCGCTGTCGCGCCAGAGGCGCTTTACACCTCTGGTCCAATGTCGCATGAGTTTCCGCGTACGGTCTCGCGTTTGCACGAGATGCAGTCCAGCGAATTTCTGGCGCTGGAGCACCGCACTGTGGACACGCACCTCACATGAAACGTTGCCTGTTGGCGGTCTTGGCCGCGTTGAGCACCAGTGGGTTGAGCGCGCAGTCCTTGGTGGGCGTGCCGGAGTTCATCCGTGTGCAGCGCGAAGAGATCGCACAACAGCGTGGGCTGATCATGGCGGTTTACCAGGAAGACGCAAAAGCCTGCTGGCAAAAATTTGCGGTCAACGCCTGTCTCAGTGACGCCCGCAAAAAACGCCGTGCATCACTGGAGCCACTGCGCCAGCAAGACTTGTTGTTGAACGTACAAGAGCGCCAGTGGCGAACCGAGCAGCGCAATTTGCGCCTCGAAGGTAAGCAGCCAGAAAACCGCAGCACACCATGACGACCGACAATTTCGAGGATTTGCGTTCGCCCCAGCGGCAATTGATCGAATGGCAGATAGAACATGCCGACCTTGATGCCTTGATTGACCAAGCTGTTCTTGCCACCCAGCCTTTAGACGAGCTGCTTTTGCGGCGGCTCAAAAAACGCCGCTTGGCTTTGCGCGACCAAATGACCAAATTGCAGTGGATGCTGGACCCCAAGGAGCCGGCTTGAGCTTGCTCGTTCAAAGGGTCTCCGAGACCCTGTCAAGCCATGGTGCCTTGGCGCAGGCTGTGCCCGGGTTTCAACCAAGGGCTGGCCAGACCGACATGGCGATGGCGGTCACCCAGACACTGGAGCAGGGCGGCCAACTGGTGGTTGAAGCCGGCACGGGTGTGGGCAAAACCTATGCTTATCTGGTGCCCGTGTTGCTGAGTGGCCAGCGGGCCCTGGTGTCGACGGCGACCAAAGCCTTGCAAGACCAATTGTTTTCCCGTGACATCCCTCGGCTGGTTGAGGTGTTGGGCCTGCCCATTCGGGTGGCCTTGCTCAAGGGGCGTTCCAATTACCTGTGTTTGCATCGCATGGAGCAAGCCCGGCACAGTGCCGAGTCTGCTCAACCGGGGGCGCAGCGCGCACTCGCCAAAATTGAAACCTGGTCGCAGGCCACCCGCACGGGTGATATGGCCGAGCTGACGGGGCTGGACGAGCGTTCGTCCTTGTGGCCCTTGGTCACCTCGACGCGTGACAATTGTTTGGGCTCCAGCTGTCCACGTTACCGGGCCTGCCATGTCAACTTGGCCCGCAAAGAGGCGATGGCGTCGGATGTGGTCGTCATCAACCACCATCTGTTTTTTGCCGACATGGCGGTGCGTGAATCGGGCGTGGCCGAGCTCTTGCCGACAGTGCGTGTCACCGTGTTCGACGAAGCGCACCAGCTCAACGAGATCGGTGTGAATTTTCTGGGCAAGCAGCTGTCAACTGTGCAGTTGCTGGAGTTGTCGCGCGATGTGCTGGCCACGGGTTTGCAATTGGCGCGTGGTTTGGTTGACTGGCATGCGTTGACGGACCGTCTGGAAAAATCTTCCCGTGATTTGCGTCTGGCGGCTGGCATGCACCGGGGCTCGGTCCGTCTGCGATGGACGGAGACCTTGCCCGAAGGTGTCGAAGGGTCTGAGTGGACGCCTGCGCTGCAAAATGTGTTGCAGGCTTTGGCGCAGCTGCAAAGCGGGCTCGAAACCGTGGCCGAACTGGCACCGGATTTTCAGCGCTTGCTTGAACGCGCATGCGAGTTGAGTCAAAAGGCAGATTTGTTTTCAAAGGCACCCGATCCCGAAGGCGTTCGCTGGGCAGAAGTCAGCGCTCAACTGCGTTTGGTCGAGTCGCCGCTGGACATCGCGCAGGCTTTTTCTGCTTTGACGAGACCCGTTCAAGCCCCTTTGGTTTTGGACGATGAGGCCAATGACCCTGAATCCATTCAAGCTTTGATGGCAGGTGACCCCCGCCACGGATCTGACCCGCAAGCGCCCCAAGGCAGTGGGGTGGGGCAACGCGCCTGGATTTTCACGTCCGCCACTTTGGGCGATGAGCCCAGCTTGCGCTGGTTCACCGAGCCTTGTGGCTTGACCTCGGCCCAGGTGATGCAGGTCACCAGCCCCTTTGACTACGCCCTGCAAGCCGCACTTTATGTGCCCGACCATTTGCCCAAACCGGGTGATCCAGGCCACGCCGGGCATGTGGCGCAGTTGGTGGTCGAAGCGGTGGAGCTGTTGGGGGGCCGAACGCTGGTGCTCACGACCACCTTGAACGCCATGCGCGCGATCGGCGAGTATTTACAAACCCGTTTAGACCCGGCAGCAAATGTCGAGGTGCTGGTGCAAGGCCAAAGCCCCAAGCGGCGCTTGATGGAGCGTTTCAGAGAGGGTGCAGGCGACGGCCGTGCGGGTTGTGTGCTGGTCGCTTCTGCCTCGTTTTGGGAAGGTTTTGATGTCCCCGGCGATGCCTTGCAGCTGGTGGTCATCGATAAATTGCCTTTTCCGCCACCCGGAGACCCTTTGTTCGAGGCGAGAAGTCAGCGCGTCACGCGGGAGGGGCGCAGTGCCTTTGCCGATCATGCTTTGCCCGAGGCCGCCGTGGCGCTCAAGCAAGGGGCAGGGCGCTTGATTCGCAGCGAAACAGACCGAGGGGTGTTGGTGGTGTGTGACACGCGTCTGACGACCATGTCGTATGGACGCAGGCTGGTGCGGGGCTTGCCGGAGATGCGCCGCCTGAGCGGGCACGCCGAGTTTTTATCGACTTTGCGTCAATTCACCACAGACGCCACCAGCTAGTCGACTTCTTGACCCCTTCGGCCTTGAAGTAATCGGACTGTGGGAAGTTTTTCTCAAGCACGCGCTTGGCGTCGTCGCGCAAAGCGGTCATGCCCATCGCGCCATAAGAGCTGACCAGAATGCCCAGGGCTTCTTCAACAGCGGGCACGCCCGGGTATTCCGCAATGGCTTGCTGAGCACGGTTCACGGCGGCTACGTGCGCGCCACGGCTGGCGTAGTAACGCGCCACATGAACCTCATAAGCGGCCAGTGCATTCACGATGTGCAGCATGCGCTGGCGTGCTTCGGGGGCGTATTTGGAGGCAGGAAAACGCGTGCTCAACTCTTTGAAAGCCTCGTAAGAGTCTTTCGCCGCTTTTTGGTCACGCTCGGACAAGTCTTGCTTGGTCAGGAACGAAAACATGCCCAGGTTGTCGTTGAAGTTGACCAAGCCTTTGAGGTAGATCGCGTAATCCAAGGCCGGGCTGGCAGGGTGCAAACGGATGAAGCGGTCCAGGGTTGCAACTGCCTGGATTTTGTCGCCTGTTTTGTATTGGGCGTAAGCCTTGTCAATTTGGGCTTGTTGCGCCAGAACGGTGCCTGCAGCACGGCCTTCGAGCTTTTCGTAATAGCCGATGGCCTTGTCCCAAGCGCCTGCGTTGGCTTCGTCACGCGCTTCGCTGTAAATTTTCTCGGGCGTCCAGCCAGCGGTCACATCTTTTTGGGTGTTGGCGCAGCCCGACAGAAACAGGCCCACGGCCAAAGCCAGGCCAGCTGGAACCGTCGATAATCTGAAGCTTCGCATCTGTGACACCCTTGTACTGTTGAACCCCTTGATTATATCGACCGACCCCGAAATGGAAGAGCCCTCTGCCTTGATGGAAGACGGTGAACGCGCGCTGGAGGCTGCGGATGAGGAGGTGCGCACGACCCAGGTGCCCATGACTTTGCACGGCCAGCGACTGGACCGTGCTTTGGCGCAAATGGTGCCCGAGTTTTCGCGCAGTTACTTACAGCAACTCATTGAGCAGGGTGACGCACTGATTGACGGGCGCGTGGTGACCAAGGTGTCGACCAAAGTGCGTTTGGGGCATCGGGTTGAGGTCACACTGCGGGCCACTCCCCAGTCGCAGGCTTTTGTGCCCGAAGACATGCCGATCGATGTGGTTTACGAAGATGCCCACCTGCGCGTGATCAACAAGCCTGCTGGTCTGGTGGTGCATCCGGCACCGGGCAACTGGCGCGGCACCTTGCTCAACGGGCTGCTGGCCCTGGACCCACTGGCCTCCGATGTGCCCAGGGCGGGCATTGTCCACCGCTTGGACAAGGACACCAGTGGCTTGATGGTGGTGGCGCGCACGCGCCAGGCCATGGATGCCTTGGTGCAGCAAATAGCGGCCCGTGACGTGCGTCGCCAATATCTGGCCATCGCCCACAAGCCCTGGACGGCACCGTCCCCCATGACTGTCGAGGCCCCCATTGGCCGGGATCCTGCCAACCGCCTGCGCATGGCGGTGGTGGATTTGACATACCAATCGGGCAAAACAGCCGCGACCACGATCGAGGTGCTTGATCAAAATAACCTCGGTTGTCTGGTCCAGTGCACCTTGCACACGGGGCGCACCCATCAGATCCGGGTTCACATGGCCCATGTCGGGCATGCCTTGCTGGCGGATGCCGTTTACGGTGGCGTCAAAGCCGCAGGCATGGAGCGCCAGGCATTGCATGCCTGGCATCTGGCCTTTGTCCATCCGATCACCGGACAATCGATCGATCTGAGGTCTTCCTTGCCCGCCGACATGGCTGACGCACTGGCTCTTTGGGGTCTCAGCTACAATCTGCCCTCTCAGGGAGCTTGAGCCAGATTCACTGGCTCGCGCGAATCCAAGGCTTGGTCAGCGACCAAGCCCCTCCAGAACGGGGCTGTTTTTTCACGAAAACGGCCATGACCTCTGCACCTTTTACGCCGTGAGGCGTTTTTTTCCCGAAAGATCGACACATGAACACGGCGCAAGCCCAACGTGTCCTGGAAACGGCCTTGCTCACAGCAGGTCAGCCTTTGTCATTGCGCGACATGCGCGTGTTATTTGACGATGCGCTCGGGGCCGACACCCTGCGGCAAATGCTGCAAGACATACAACAAGAGTGGGCTCAAAAAGGGCTTGAGTTGACCAGCGTGGCCAGCGGTTGGCGTTTTCAAAGTCGGCCTGAGTTGCGTCAGTTCTTGGACCGCCTGCACCCCGAAAAGCCGCCCAAATACACCCGTGCGGTGCTCGAAACACTGGCCATCATTGCGTACCGTCAGCCGGTGACCCGGGGCGATATGGAAGACATTCGCGGCGTGACCATCAACTCACAAATCCTCAAGCAGTTGGAAGACCGTGGCTGGGTGGAAGTCATTGGCCACCGGGAAACCGTGGGTCGCCCGGGTTTGTACGCCACCACGCGCCAGTTTCTCGATGATTTGGGGCTTTCTTCCCTCGATCAGCTGCCCATGCTCTCGCAGGTCGATGGTCAAACGTCGGCTTTGTCCGGTTTGGTTGACGAACTGCCTGTTCAGCCCTCCTTGTCGCTTGAAGACGCGATCAACGCCTTGCCTTTCGAGATGCCCATCGTGGCCGACTCGGACGATACCGGTGCCCTCGACGCCTCTGGCGCTCACCCCGATCACAGTGATGATCCTAGCCTGTCTGCGAACCCAGATAACCACCCTGACCGTCCGCTGCATGGCGAAGAGTCCAACAACAAATGAACCAAGAAACTCACGACGACAAGCGCTCGTCCGCACCCGATAACGCAGCCCGCCAACCCAAGGCGGACCTGCATGCAGAGTCGACCTATAAACCGATTGAGCTGGCCGACGTGGTCTCGGGCCAGTTTGACGATGAAGAAGCCGCCGCAGACGTCGCCATCGACTTGGGCAAGCGCGTGCTGGCCCCCCAAACCGATTCACCCAAATTGCACAAAGTGCTGGCGCAAGCCGGCATGGGCTCGCGTCTGGAAATGGAAAAACTGATTGCGGAAGGCCGAATTTCGGTCAACAACGAGCCGGCCCACGTAGGCCAGCGCGTGCAATACGGTGACCAGATCAAGGTCAATGGCAAACCCATTCACATCCGCATTGACCCGCCTCCAGCCCGGGTGATCGCTTATCACAAGCCGGCAGGCGAAATCGTCAGCCATGACGATCCGCAAAACCGCCCCTCGGTGTTTCGCAAATTGCCGCGCTTGCAAAACGGCAAATGGCAGTCTGTGGGTCGTCTGGACCTGAATACGGAAGGCCTCTTGCTGTTCACCAGCTCCGGCGAACTGGCCAACCAGTTGATGCACCCCCGTTTCGGCCTCGAGCGTGAATATGCAGTGCGCGTACTTGGCGCTTTGAGCAAAGACGAAAAACAAAAACTGCTCGATGGCGTCAACCTCGACGACGGTCCGGCGCAGTTCGGCTCCATCGAAGACGGCGGCGGCGAAGGTTCGAACTGCTGGTATCGCGTGACAATTTCTGAAGGCCGCAACCGTGAGGTGCGCCGCATGATGGAGTCGGTGGGCCATGCAGTGAGCCGCCTGATCCGCATCCGCTACGGTGCGATGGTGTTGCCGCACGGTTTGCGTCGGGGGGCTTGGCTGGAGCTGGACGAGTCCGATATCCGTGCGCTCATGCGCGCTGCGGGCACCCTTGATCGCACCAAGACGGCTGTGCCGCGACCGGTTTCAAGAACCGACCGCAATGACCGCCGCCCACGCACGGGGGGGCAGGGCCGGATGGGCACAGCTGTGCCGCGCGCCAAACCTGCAGCCAAACCCAACCAGGCTGCAGGCGGGTCTGGCTTGCATGCCAAGTCGGACGCCCCGAAAAGTGAGGCCAAGTACATTGGCGCGGAGAGCTTCAACCGCTTGAAAAAAGCCCCAGGCGGTCCAGGCCGTGGTGGGCGTGGCGGCGGTGGACGCAGCCGATAATTTCAGTTTCTACTGTGGGGCCATGTGGTGCCGCAGTGTCATTTGGCGGGTCTGCTCGGGTTAGAATAGCGGGCTTTGCCGCATGGCAAAAATGCTTCAAAACACTTTCGTACAGGAAATACCATGGCCATCGAACGCACACTCTCCATCATCAAGCCCGACGCAGTCGCCAAGAACGTTATCGGTCAAATCTATGCCCGTTTCGAAGCTGCCGGCCTGAAAGTCGTTGCCGCCAGAATGGCGCACTTGTCGCGTGGCGAAGCCGAGCAGTTTTATGCTGTTCACAGCGCACGTCCTTTCTTCAAGGACCTGGTTGATTTCATGATCTCCGGCCCCGTGATGATCCAAGCCTTGGAAGGCGAGAACGCCATTGCCAAGAACCGTGACCTGATGGGCGCGACCGATCCTAAGAAAGCAGACGCTGGCACCATCCGTGCTGACTTCGCTGACAGCATCGATGCCAACGCTGTGCACGGTTCTGACGCCCCTGAAACTGCTGCCGCTGAAGTTGCATTCTTCTTCGCCGGCATGAACGTTTACGCACGCTGATAGCGTCGCGGCTCCAGCGCGACCTTGCCCCCCATGACGGCCAACCTGCTCGAATTTGATCTGGATGGTTTGGCCGTTTTTTGCGAGGGTTTGGGCGAAAAACGCTTTCGAGCCACCCAGTTGTTCCGCTGGATTCACCAGCGGGGCGCTGCTGATTTTGATCAGATGAGCGATTTGGCCAAGTCTTTGCGCCAAAAACTCCAATCTCACGCGCACGTTTCAGCGCTGCCCGTGATCAGTCAACACATCTCGACCGACGGCACCATCAAGTGGCTGTTCGATGTCGGCGATGGCAACGCCATCGAATCGGTGTTTATTCCCGAAGACGATCGGGGCACCTTGTGCATTTCTTCCCAAGCCGGTTGCGCTGTGGGATGTCGTTTTTGTTCTACAGGCCACCAAGGCTTCAGTCGTAACCTGACGACCGGAGAAATCCTGGCGCAACTGTGGTTTGCTGAGCACTTTTTGCGCAAGCACCTGCAAACCGATGAGCGCGTCATCTCCAACGTGGTGATGATGGGCATGGGCGAGCCGCTGCAAAACTATTCAGCGCTGGTGCCCGCCTTGCGTGCCATGCTCGATGACCACGGCTATGGCTTGTCTCGGCGCCGGGTCACTGTGTCCACATCGGGTGTGGTGCCCATGATTGAGCGTTTGTCAGCCGATTGTCCTGTGGCATTGGCCGTGTCGTTGCATGCGCCAAACGATGCGTTGCGTGACAACCTGGTCCCATTGAATAAAAAATACCCGCTGGATGAACTGATGCAGGCTTGCATCGGCTATTTGGCACACGCACCGCGTGACTTCATCACATTCGAATATTGCATGCTCGATGGCGTCAATGACCAAGCCGAGCACGCCAGCCAGCTCATCGATCTGGTGCAAAAGCATGCCCGCCAAGGCCTGCGCTGCAAGTTCAATCTGATCCCTTTCAATCCATTTCCGGCTTCTGGCTTGCTGCGCTCGTCCAACGCCCGCGTGCAGGCCTTTGCCAAACAGCTGCAGGAAGCGGGCTTGGTGACCACCGTCCGCAAAACCCGAGGGGACGACATCGACGCCGCCTGCGGGCAATTGGCCGGTGATGTGAAAGACCGCACGCAAGTTCAAAGTCGCATGGCGCAGCAACGCACCATTCGCTTGGTACCCGTTTCTTCTGTTCAAGCCCAGGAGCCTGGCGATGCCTGAAAACACAAACCCTGACAGCGTTGCGGTCGCGTCTGACAGCGGCGCGACAGCCGCGACCGCTGGCAGTCTGTTGAAAGCGGCCCGGCAAGCGGCGGGTGTGCATTTGGCGGTCTTGTCGGCGAATCTGAAGGTTCCTGTGCGCCAGTTGGCGGCCCTGGAGGCGGACGAGTACCCAACCGATGCAAGCCCTGTATTTGCCCGAGGCCTGGCCGCCAGCATCTGCCGACAGTTGCGAGTCGATTCAGCCCCGATCTTGGCGCTGTTGCCACAATCTGCCAACTACCTGGAGCCGCATGGCGCTGTGCGCTATGCCTACGCTGCGCCCGTTGATTTGGGCCGCATGCGTCGCTCCTCTTTTGGGGTGCCGGGCAAGGCTTTGTGGGCAGCCGTTGGCATGCTGGTCGTCATTGCAGCTTTGATCTGGCTGCCCAGCCCCTCACAGTGGGGCTGGTTGAATGGTCAGCCCGATGGGGTGGCCGTGTCAGTGCATGCAACAGAGGCCGGTACCAGCCCCGCCACTTCGGTGCCTGTGGCCACACCCTTGAATCCGACAGAGTTGGCCATGTCTGCGTCGGAACCTGCGCCCTTGGGTGTGTCCGCGCCCGTTGCGGCACCTCTTGCGGCGTCCGTTGCGGTGGCCTCAGCCACGTCAGAGTTGTTGTTCAGTGCCCAAAATGTCAGCTGGATCGAAGTCCGGGATGGTCAAAAACAGTTGGTCTGGAACGGCGTTTTGAATGCGGGCGAAACCAAGCGCGTGCCCGCTGCTTTGCCTGTTTCGGTGGTGGTCGGCCGTGCTGATGCTGTTCAATTGAGTGTCAAGGGTCAAGCTTTTGACCTCAAGCCGCACACCGTGGTGAACACTGCCCGATTTGAGGTCAAGCCATGATTTCTCCATCCCCGATTGCCATCGCATTGCCAGCCAAGCGCCACAGCCGCCAGTCCAAAGTGGTCTGGGGTTCGCGCGTGGTCACCGTGGGCGGGGGCGCACCCGTGCGCGTGCAGTCCATGACCAACACCGACACGGTGGACGTGATCGGCACTGCCATCCAGGTCAAAGAACTGGCGATCGCCGGCTCTGAGATGGTCCGCATCACCGTCAATACGCCCGAAGCAGCGCAGGCTGTGCCGCACATTCGCGACCAGCTTGACAAAATGGGCATCGACGTGCCCTTGATCGGCGATTTCCATTACAACGGCCACCGCCTGTTGACCGACTATCCGGCCTGCGCCGAAGCGCTGTCCAAATACCGCATTAACCCAGGCAACGTCGGCAAGGGCGACAAACGCGATGTGCAGTTTGGCCAGATGATCGAAGCCGCCATGCGGTTTGACAAAGCCATCCGCATCGGCGTGAACTGGGGCAGCCTCGACCAAGAGTTGCTGGCCGAATTGATGGACACCAACAGCCAGCGGGCCCAACCTTGGGAAGCGCGGCAGGTCATGTACGAAGCCTTGATCAGCTCGGCTATTTCGTCTGCTCAGCGTGCCGAGGCCATGGGCCTCAATGGCGCGCAAATCGCGCTGTCGTGCAAAGTGTCGGGTGTGCAGGATTTGATTTCGGTGTACCGCGAGCTCGGCCGCCGCACCGATTACGCCTTGCATTTGGGTTTGACCGAAGCGGGCATGGGCACCAAGGGCACGGTGGCGTCGGCCACGGCCTTGTCGATCTTGTTGCAAGAAGGCATTGGCGACACGATTCGTGTCTCGCTCACGCCCCAGCCGGGCGAAGCGCGTACGCAAGAAGTGGTGATCGCCTCGGAGATTTTGCAGTCGCTGGGTTTGCGCATTTTTGTGCCGAGCGTGACCGCTTGCCCTGGTTGTGGTCGCACCACCAGCAGCACCTTTCAAGAGCTGGCCAAACAAATCGACGACTTTTTGCGCGCCCAGATGCCCGTTTGGCGTGTGCGTTACCCCGGGGTTGAAAACCTCAAAGTGGCCGTGATGGGCTGCATCGTCAACGGCCCCGGCGAGAGCAAGCATGCCGACATTGGTATCAGCTTGCCGGGCACGGGCGAAGCCCCGGCTGCTCCGGTCTTCATTGACGGCGAAAAGCGCCTGACCTTGCGCGGCGATGGCATTGCGCAAGAGTTTCAGGTGCTGGTTGAAAACTACATTGAGAACCGTTTTGGTTCAGGATCTGCTGAGAAAAAATGAGCGAGTTTCCGAAAGAAAACGCCCCCAAGGCCGAAAAAATGGCAAAAGCCCAGAAGCTGGTGGGCGTCAAGGGCATGAACGACATCTTGCCGCCTGAGTCTGCCCGCTGGGAGTGGCTGGAGGGCCAGGTGCGCGATTTGATGGCGCGTTACGCCTATCGCAATGTGCGATTGCCCATTGTGGAGCCCACCGCGCTGTTTGTGCGCGGCTTGGGCGAGGTGACCGACATCGTTGAAAAGGAGATGTACTCCTTTGAGGACCGACTCAATGGCGAACAGCTGACTTTGCGCCCAGAAGGCACCGCAGGCTTGGTGCGGGCCGTGGTCGAACACAACTTGCTCTACGAAGGCGGCAAACGGCTTTACTACATGGGTCCGATGTTTCGCCATGAGCGTCCCCAGCGCGGCCGTTACCGCCAGTTCCACCAAGTCGGTGCCGAGGTACTGGGTTTTGGTGGAGCCGAAGTGGACGCCGAACTCATTTTGTTGGCCCATGAGCTGTGGACAGTACTGGGCCTCAAGGACGTGCGGCTGGAATTGAACATCCTGGGCCAGCCCGCTGAGCGCCAGGCCCACCGCGCAGCCCTGATTGCCCACCTCGAAAAGCACAGCGATGTGCTGGACGAAGAAGCCAAGCGCCGCCTGCACAGCAACCCACTGCGCATCCTGGACACCAAAAACCCGGCCATGCAAAGCGTGGTCGAGGCCGCACCGCGTTTGCTCGACTTTTTGGGCGAAGCCTCTTTGGCGCACTTCAACGCGGTCAAAGCCATTTTGGATGCCAATGGCGTGGCCTACAGCATCAACCCGCGCTTGGTGCGGGGCATGGATTACTACAACCTCACGGTGTTCGAGTTCATCACCACCAGCTTGGGCTCGCAAGGCACCATTTGTGGCGGTGGCCGTTATGACTACCTGATCGAGCAAATTGGCGGCAAGCCATCGCCCGCCGTGGGTTGGGCGCTCGGTGTCGAGCGCGTGCTCGAACTGATCAAAGAGCAGGGCGAGGCTTTGCCCGATCTGGCCCCCGATGTGTACGCCATCATTCCCGAAGCCTCTGCTTTGCCGGTGGCCATGCAGGTCCTTCAAGCCTTGCGCGCTCAGGGCGTATCGGCGCAAATGCACGCGGGCAGCGGCGAGAGCATGGGCAGCATGAAGTCCCAATTCAAAAAAGCCGATGGCTCGGGTGCCCGTTTTGCGCTGGTGTTTGGTGCCGAAGAATTGGCCCAAGGTCGGGTCGCGGTCAAATCGCTGCGCGACGGCGAAGGGGCTCAGCGCACCGAGTCTTTGAGCACCGTGGCCGACTGGGGCCACAGCCTACAATCCACGCTTTGATGCGCACAGCAGTAATACACCATGGCCACTCCACTCGACCTTGAAGAACAAGAACAACTCGACCAGATCAAGCATTTCTGGAAGACTTGGGGCAACCTGATTTCCTGGGTGCTGATTGCCATTTTGGGCAGTTATGCCGCATGGAACGGTTATCAATATTGGGAGCGAAGCCAAGCTGCCAAAGCCTCTGCACTCTACGACGAAGTCGAGCGCGCGGTGTCCTCTGGCGATGTCAGCCGTGTTGAGCGCAGTTTTGCCGACATGAAAGACAAATTCGGCAGCACCCAGTTTGCCCAGCAATCGGCTTTGTTGGCGGCCAAAACCCTGCAAGCGCAAGGCAAAACCGATGCAGCCCGTGATGCTTTGAGCTGGGTGGCCAATGGCGCTTCTGACAAGGCGTATCGCGACATTGCGCGCATGCGTTTGGCGGCTTTGCATCTCGATGCCAAGGCTTACGACGAAGCCTTGAAGCAATTGGGCGGTGAATTCACGCCGGCGATGATGGGTTTGGCTGCGGACCTGCGCGGAGACGTGTTGCAAGCCAAAGGTCAAAATGCCGAAGCCATTGTGGCGTACCAGCAAGCATGGCAAAAACTGGCAGACACCCCTGACTACCGTCGCTTGGTGCAAGCCAAACTCAATGCCTTGGGCATTGACCCTGATGCGGCCACTGTTTCGGAGACCCCAAAGTGATGATTGTTTTTTCGAACATCTGGGTCCGTTTGACTGTGATGGGCGCTTTGGCGCTCACGATCGCCGCTTGCTCCAGCGCACCTGACAAGCCGCAACCTGCAGCTTTGCCAACCGTGACAGGCCAGTTGGCGGTTCAAAAAGTCTGGGCCAACAGCATCGGTCCTGTGACTACGCCCCTATTTGCATCTGTTCACGGCGAGCAAGTGGCGGTGGCCTCTACTCAGGGCCAAGTGGCCTTGATCAATGCCACTACCGGCCAGGATGTTTGGCGTATCAAGCTCGACACACCCATCCAGGCGGGGGTCAGTGGAGACGGTCAGCGGTTTGTCGTGATCACTCAAAACAACGAAGTGGTGGCCATTGAGGCCGGCAAAGTACTTTGGCGCTACCGCTTGCCTGCCTTGTCCTACACCGCGCCTTTGGTGGCCGGTGCACGTGTTTTTGTGTTGACCGCTGACCGTGCGGTCACGGCGCTGGATGGTGCGTCTGGTCAAAAGATCTGGACGCAGCAGCGCACCGGCGACCCATTGGTGTTGCAGCAAGCGGGCTTGCTGATCCCGTTTGGCGACACCTTGCTGGCAGGCTGGGGAGGGCGTTTGGCTTCTTTGAATCCCAACACGGGTGCGGTGCGCTGGGAAACGCTGGTGGGTTCTTCTCGGGGTACCAACGAGGTGGAGCGTCTGGTGGACTTGGTCGCAGGGGCCAGCCGCTTTGGCAACTCAGTGTGTGTGCGCGCATTTCAGTCGGCTGTTTCGTGTGTGGATGCCAACCGCGGCACCACCTTGTGGACGCGTCCAGCCCAAGGCCATGAAGGCTTGGACGGCGACGACAATCTGGTTTTTGGCACCGAGTCCGACAGCAAGGTCGTGGCTTGGCAGCGTCAGGGTGGCCAGCCCGCCTGGACGCAAGAAGCTTTGCGCTTTCGAGGCTTGACGGCACCTTTGGTGTTGGGCCGCTCGGTGGTGTTGGGTGATTACAAGGGTTTGCTCCATTTTCTGTCGCGTCAGGATGGGCAGCCTTTGCAACGATTGAGCACAGACGGCAGCGCCATTGTGGGCAAACCCGTGGCCGCTGGCCAAACTTTGGTGGTGGTGACACGCACCGGGGGCGTCTTCGGATTTCGCCCTGAATGATGGATCGGAAAATTTTTAAGTGAAACCTGTACTGGCCCTGGTAGGCCGCCCCAATGTGGGCAAATCCACGCTGTTCAACCGACTCACCAAGAGCCGGGACGCCATCGTGGCCGACTTTGCGGGCCTGACCCGTGACCGCCATTACGGCAACGGCAAACAAGGCCGACAAGAATTCATCGTGATCGATACGGGCGGTTTCGAGCCCGACGCCAGCACTGGCATCTACAAAGAGATGGCCAAGCAAACGCAACAAGCGGTGGCTGAAGCCGACGTGGTCATTTTTGTGGTCGATGCGCGGGGCGGTTTGTCTGCCCAAGACCATGACATCGCCAAATACCTGCGCAAAATCGGCAAGCCCTGCTTGTTGGTGGCCAACAAGGCCGAAGGCATGCTGGAAGGCATTCAGCTGACCGAGTTCTACGAGCTGGGTCTGGGCGAGGTGATTGCCATTTCGGCTGCCCACGGTCAAGGCACGCGTGGTCTGGTGGAGCTGGCTTTTGAGTTGCTCAACCTGCCCGATGAGCCCGAAGAGACCGAGGAAGATCCCTCGGTGATCAAACTGGCCGTAGCCGGTCGACCCAACGTGGGCAAGTCCACCTTGATCAACACCTGGCTGGGCGAGGAGCGCTTGGTGGCGTTTGACATGCCGGGCACCACGCGTGACGCGATTTCGGTGCCATTTGAGCGCCAAGGGCAAAAATTCGAGTTGATCGACACCGCTGGCTTGCGCCGCAAAGGCAAAGTGTTTGAAGCCATCGAGAAGTTCTCGGTTGTTAAAACCCTGCAGGCGATCGAGTCGGCCAACGTGGTCTTGTTGCTGCTCGACGCAGAGCAGGGCGTCACCGACCAAGATGCCCACATTGCGGGCTATGCGCTCGAAAGCGGTCGCGCCATGGTGTTGGCCATTAACAAGTGGGATGCGGTCGATGAATACCAGCGCCAGTTGGTGCAACGCTCGATTGAGAACCGTTTGCCGTTCTTGAGCTTTGCCAACATGCACTTTATTTCGGCCAAAAAACGCCAGGGATTGGGGCCTGTTTGGGCTTCGATCGTCCAGGCGCACAAATCGGCCATGTGCAAGATGAGCACCCCCATTTTGACGCGCCTGCTGCTCGAAGCCGTGCAGTTCCAGAGCCCCCAGCGCGGTGGCATGTTCCGCCCCAAGTTGCGTTACGCGCACCAAGGTGGCATGAACCCGCCTGTGATCGTGGTGCACGGCAACTCTCTTGAGCACGTGACCGATACCTACAAGCGTTTCCTTGAAGGGCGCTTCCGCAAAGCCTTCAGTTTGGCTGGCACGCCACTGCGGATTGAGATGAAGACATCCACCAATCCCTACGCTGACAAGGAATCCAGTTGATATTTGAGGAAATCAATTTTCCTCAAATATCACCACCTTGCCCTGTGGTAAGGTCAGTCTCTTCAAAACTTCTGAACACGGAGAATATCGTGAGCAACAAAGGTCAACTTTTGCAAGACCCCTTTCTGAACGCACTGCGCAAAGAGCATGTGCCCGTCTCGATTTACCTGGTGAATGGCATCAAGCTGCAGGGCCAAATCGAATCGTTTGACCAATACGTGGTGCTCTTGCGCAACACGGTCACTCAGATGGTTTACAAACACGCCATCTCGACCATTGTTCCCGGTCGTTCTGTGACATTCAGCACTCCCGAAACCGGCGAAATCACCGCTTGATTCGGTTTTTGCTCGACCCGCGGTTTGAAGCTACCGCCGGAGGTTGCTGACATTGTCTGAAACACCATTCAACAAACCCGCGCCGACCTTATTGGTCGGCGTTGACTTTGGGCTGCCGCATTTCGACGCCGACCTGCAAGAGCTGGGCTTGCTGGCCGAGTCGGGTGGCCTCAAGCCCGTGGCACGCCTGACCTGCAAACGCAAAGCGCCCGATCCGGCCCTGTTTGTGGGCAGCGGCAAAGCCGACGAAATCAAAGAGCTTGCCTTGATGCACGGTGCTGTCGAGGTTTTGTTTGACCAAGCCCTGAGCCCGGCCCAGCAGCGCAATCTGGAGCGTCACATCGGCTTGCCGGTCAACGATCGCACTTTGCTGATTCTGGAAATCTTTGGTCAGCGTGCGCGCAGCCACGAAGGCAAGCTGCAAGTTGAGCTGGCGCGTCAGCAATACCTGAGCACCCGGCTGGTGCGCCGCTGGTCACACTTGGAACGCCAAAGCGGGGGCATCGGCATGCGCGGTGGCCCGGGTGAAACCCAGATCGAGCTGGACCGCCGCATGATCAACGACTCGATCAAACGCATCAAAGAGCGCTTGGTCAAGGTCAAAAAGCAGCGCAACACACAACGCCGCCAGCGTGAGCGGCGTGACACTTTCAATATTTCCTTGGTGGGCTACACCAACGCCGGAAAATCCACCTTGTTCAACGCCTTGGTCAAAGCGCGCGCCTTTGCCGCAGACCAGCTGTTTGCTACGCTGGACACGACCACACGCCAGTTGTATCTGGGCGAGGCAGGGCGTTCGGTGTCCTTGTCCGACACGGTGGGCTTCATCCGTGATTTGCCGCACGGTCTGGTGGAGGCTTTTCAGGCCACCTTGCAAGAAGCGACCGAAGCCGATTTGCTGCTTCACGTGGTGGACGCTGCCAACCCGGATTTCCCGGAGCAAATGGCCGAAGTGCAAAAAGTGCTGGCCGAGATCGGTGCCGACACCGTGCCGCAGTTGTTGGTCTTTAACAAGCTGGATGCACTGGCACCCGAGCGCTATCCCTTGCAAATGCAGGACCAGTATGAGCAAGACGGTGTGGCCGTTCCCCGGGTATTTTTGAGTGCCAAATCTGGCAAGGGGCTTGATTTGTTGCGTTCGGCCTTGTCCGACATCGTCAAGGCCGCCTTACCCCCAGCCGTTCAAGAACCCGCAGATCCCCGTGACATGACCCGGGAATATCCGGGTGATCTGCATTGAGGTCCACTCGAATTCGGCACAATGCGGATTCGTCATTCCGACAAAGACACTTCACCATGAATTTTCATCTGCCAGCCCTGCGATGGTCCTTGCTTCCCGCAAAGATCCGAGGCATGTTCAATCTGAATGACCCACGATGGGGTCGGGACGACGACAAGTCAACACCCGATGCAGGCAACAAGCCTGCAGGCGATGTGCCTCCGCCACCGGGACCCAAGCCTGACTCTTGGCAACAACCGCCTGGCCGTGGCTCGCAGCCGCAACAAAGTGGTCCGCCCGACCTGGACGAGCTCTGGCGTGACTTCAACCGCAAACTCGGCCAATTGTTTGGCGGTAAAGGCGGACCGCAAGGTTCTGGTGGTTCGGGCGGTGGCTCTGGTGGCCCCGGCATTCCAGTTTTCTTTAAAAACCTGGGTCTGGGTGTGGTTCTGGCTGCGGCCTTGCTCGTCTGGCTGGGTACGGGCTTCTTCATTGTGCAAGAGGGCCAGCAAGCGGTGATCACTCAGTTTGGCAAGTACCACTCCACTGTGGGTGCTGGCTTTAACTGGCGCATGCCTTATCCGGTCCAGCGTCACGAGTTGGTGTTCGTCACCCAGATCCGCTCGGTGGACATTGGCCGCGACAACATCATCAAGGCCACAGGCTTGCGCGAGTCGGCCATGCTCACCGAAGACGAAAACATCGTCGAGATCAAGTTCGCTGTGCAATACCGCTTGAACGATGCCCGCGCGTATTTGTTTGAAAGCCGCAACCCGACCGAAGCCGTGGTGCAGTCTGCTGAAACCGCTGTGCGTGAAGTGGTGGGCAAAATGAAGATGGATTCGGCCCTGGCCGAAGAGCGCGACCAGATTGCCCCCCGTGTCCGCCAAAAAATGCAGACCATTCTGGACCGCTACAAGGTGGGTATTGAAGTGGTGGGCATCAACTTGCAACAAGGCGGTGTGCGTCCCCCAGAGCAGGTTCAAGCAGCGTTTGACGATGTGTTGAAGGCCGGCCAAGAGCGCGAACGCGCCAAAAACGAAGCCCAGGCCTACGCCAACGACGTGGTGCCCCGTGCTGTGGGTGCCGCATCCCGCCTGAAAGAAGAGGCCGATGCTTACCGTGAGCGCATCGTGGCGCAAGCCGAAGGCGATGCACAGCGCTTCAAAACCATTTTGCCCGAGTACCAGAAGGCCCCGCAAGTCATGCGTGACCGGATGTACACCGACACCATGCAACAGATTTACAGCAACGTGACCAAAGTGCTGGTGGACAGCAAGCAGGGCTCGAACATGTTGTATTTGCCGCTCGACAAGATCATGCAGCAGGTCACTGCAGTGGCTCCGCCCACTGTAGATGCCACCGCGCCCGCCACACCAGCCAGTGCCAACAACGGTGCAGTGGACACACGTTCACGCGACCTCCAGCGTTCGCGTGAGCGCGATCCACGATAAGGACAAAGAAAATGAATCGCATTGGATTGTGGGTTTCGACTTTGCTGGTGGCCTTTGTGCTGTTCAGCTCTACCGTGTTTGTGGTTGACCAGCGCCAATTCGGCGTGGTCTATGCTTTGGGTCAAATCAAGGAAGTCATCACTGAGCCCGGCTTGCACTTCAAGCTGCCCCCCCCGCTGCAAAACGTCAATTACATTGACAAGCGTCTGTTGACTCTGGACAGCCCGGACAATGAGCCGATGCTGACGGCAGAGAAGCAGCGTGTCGTGATTGACTGGTATGTACGCTGGCGCATTGCCGATCCACAGGCCTACATCCGTAACGTGGGTTTGGACGAAAAAGCCGGTACCAGCCAGCTCAACCGTGTGGTGCGCAACGCCTTCCAAGAAGAGATCAACAAGCACACCGTCAAGGAGCTGCTTTCGCTCAAACGTGAAGAGCTGATGGACGATGTGAAAGCGGCCGTCCTCCTTGTGGTCAAGGGTGCCAAGCCTTGGGGTGTGGATGTGGTGGATGTGCGCATCACCCGCGCCGATTACGTGGACACCATCACCGAGTCGGTTTATCGCCGCATGGAGGCTGAGCGCAAGCGTGTGGCCAACGAGCTTCGTTCGACCGGTGGTGCTGAAGGCGAAAAAATCCGCGCCGACGCAGATCGTCAGCGTGAAGTGACCGTGGCCAACGCTTACCGCGAAGCCCAGAAAATCAAAGGGCAAGGCGATGCACAAGCGGCGCGTCTGTATGCCGAGTCGTTTGGACGTGACCCCCAGTTTGCGCAGTTCTACCGCAGCCTGGAAGCTTATAAATCCAGCTTCAACAGCAAAAGCGACGTGATGGTGCTCGATCCGGGCAGCTCCGAGTTTTTCAAGGGCATGCGCGGTTCGTCGGGCAATACGCCTGCACGAAAGTAAACTTTGCTTGAAACCCTCCTGCTGGCGTTGGGCGTCATGCTCATCCTGGAGGGCTTGATGCCGATGGTGTCGCCACTGCGTTGGCGACGCCTTTTCGAGCAGCTGCTGCAGCTCGAAGACGGGCAAATCCGCTTCTTTGGTCTTTTCATGGTCGTTTCGGGATTGTTGCTGTTCTGGCTTGTTTCCTGAATCGAATCCCGGAAATCGGCCTCCAAGCCGGTAAAATCCTCGTTTTAACCGTCCCCCTCCATTCCCATGTCTGCTTGGGTCCTCCCGGATCACATTGCCGATGTCTTGCCCTCCGAGGCACGTCACATCGAAGAACTCCGTCGCGAACTGCTTGACACCGCCCGTGGCTATGGCTACGAGCTGGTCATGCCGCCGCTGCTGGAGCATTTGGAGTCACTGCTCACGGGCACGGGCGAAGCGCTGGATTTGCAGACCTTCAAGTTGGTAGACCAGCTTTCTGGCCGCACTTTGGGCTTGCGTGCCGACACCACCCCCCAGGTGGCCCGCATTGACGCCCACTTGCTCGGTCGCGCAGGGCTGACTCGCCTTTGCTATTGCGGCCCCGTCTTGCACACCCGTCCCGCACGCCCGCATGCCACTCGTGAACCCTTGCAGTTGGGCGCCGAAATTTACGGCCATGCCGGACCCGAGGCCGATCTCGAGATTCTTCAATTGGCACTGGACTGCCTGCGTGCTGCCCGTGTCGGCGATTTGCAGGTTGACTTGGCCGATGCCCGCATTGTCAACAGCCTGTTGCAGGCTGAGGCTACTTCTGACGCTTTGCGCCACGACATCCACGCCGCGCTGGCCATCAAAGATGGCAGCGCGATTGCGCGTTTGACGGACGGCTTTGCGCCCGCCAACCGCGATGGCTTGCGTGCTTTGGTGAGCTTGTACGGTGACGTCGCTGTGTTGGACAAAGCGGCCCAGTGCCTGCCTGCGACACCCGCCATCACCGAAGCCCTGACACAGCTGCGCTGGCTGGCCGCGCAAATTCCGGGTGCCGCCATCAGTTTTGACTTGGGCGATTCCCGTGGTTACGCCTATTACAGCGGTATGCGCTTTGCCATTTACGCCAAAGGTGCCTCCGATGCACTGGCCCGTGGCGGTCGTTATGACGGTGTCGGCGCTGTGTTTGGTCACCGCATTGACCGTGACCGCCCCGCCGTGGGCTTCAGCCTAGATTTGAAAGAATTGGTGTCCGCTGTGACACCTTTGGCGCTGCGTGCAGCGATCCGGGCACCCTGGGGCAACTCGGCCAGCTTGCGCTCGGCCATTGCCTCTTTGCGCAGCCGCGGCGACACCGTGGTGTGCGTTTTGCCTGGGCACGAAAGCGAAGTTGACGAATTCCATTGCGACCGCGAGCTGGTTGAAGCAGCAGGGCAGTGGGTAGTACAAGCTCTTTGAGAAAGAACATTTCAAGCATGAATATGAAGCAAGGCCGTAACGTGGTCGTCGTGGGCACCCAATGGGGCGACGAGGGCAAAGGCAAACTGGTCGACTGGCTGACCGAAAGCGCCCAGGGCGTGGTGCGTTTCCAAGGGGGTCACAACGCGGGCCACACCTTGGTGATCAATGGCGTGAAAACCGCTTTGCACCTGATTCCCAGCGGCATCATGCGTGCCGGCGTCAAGTGCTACATCGGCAACGGTGTGGTCTTGTCGGTACCCAAATTGCTCGAAGAAATTGCAGGGCTTGAAAAAGCCGGTGTTGAAGTGCGTTCGCGCCTGCGCGTGAGCGAGGCTTGCCCACTCATCTTGCCTTACCACGTGGCATTGGATGTGGGCCGCGAAGCTGCCAAAGAAAAGGCCGGAACGGCCAAGATCGGCACCACAGGTCGCGGCATTGGCCCCGCTTACGAAGACAAAGTAGCCCGCCGCGCCCTGCGCGTGCAAGACCTGAAATACCCCGAGCGTTTCGCCAACAAGCTGCGCGAAAACTTAGCTTTGCACAACGAAATTCTGGTCAATATTCTGGGTGCAGCGCCTGTCGATTTTGACGCGACGTACAACGAAGCCATGGCGTACGCCAAAGAGTTGCTGCCCATGGTGGCCGATGTTTCGCGCGAGCTCAACGACGCCCACAAAGCTGGTGCCAATCTGCTGTTTGAAGGTGCACAAGGCACTTTGCTGGATGTGGATCACGGCACTTACCCGTTTGTCACCTCCAGCAACTGCGTGGCCGGCAATGCGGCGGCAGGCTCTGGCGTGGGCCCCGGCATGTTGCATTACATCTTGGGCATCACCAAAGCGTATTGCACCCGCGTCGGTGGCGGCCCGTTCCCCACCGAGCTGGACTGGGAAACCCCTGGCACCCCCGGGTACCACATGTCTACTGTCGGCGCTGAAAAAGGCGTGACTACGGGCCGTTCGCGCCGCTGCGGCTGGTTTGATGCCGCTTTGCTCAAGCGCAGTGCTCAGGTCAACGGTCTGTCGGGTTTGTGCATCACCAAGCTGGACGTGCTCGATGGGCTGAAAGAGTTGTTGCTGTGCACAGCTTACGAGCTCGATGGTGAAACCATCGACATCCTGCCCATGGGTGCAGACGAGATTGCCCGTTGCAAGCCGATTTACGAAGTGATTCCCGGCTGGACCGAGACCACAGTGGGCGTCACCGACATGGACAAATTGCCTGCTACGGCACGTCGTTACCTGGAACGCATCGCTGAAGTCACGGGCGTCCCTGTGCATGTGGTGTCGACCAGCCCGGACCGTGACCACACCATTTTGTTGCACAACCCCTTTGGCGCCTGAGCGCCGGGTTTTGCAAACAGACACCGATTTCAAACCCCTGATTTTTTTGGAGTAACCCCATGTTGACCGAAGACGGCAAGCACTTGTACGTGAGCTACGACGAGTACCACAATCTGATTGAAAAACTCGCCATCAAGATTCACCAGTCGGGCTGGGAATTTGACAACATCCTGTGCCTGGCCCGCGGCGGTATGCGCCCAGGCGATATCTTGTCGCGTATTTTTGACAAGCCACTGGCCATCATGTCCACCAGCTCTTACCGTGCCGAAGCCGGTACCGTGCAGGGCCATCTGGACATCGCCCGTTACATCACCACGCCCAAAGGTGAGATCGCCGGCAAAGTGCTGTTGGTGGACGACTTGGCCGACACCGGTCACACCTTGCGTGCGGTCGTAGACCAGTTGAAAAACAACTACACACCGATCACAGAGTTGCGCACGGCCGTGATCTGGACCAAGGGCGTTTCGGGTTTCAAGGCCGACTACTCTGTCGAAGAGTTGCCAACCAACCCATGGATTCACCAGCCCTTCGAGCCGTATGACAACATGCGCCCCGAAAAGCTGCTGGAAAAGTGGAGCGTCTGATCCATTGGGCGCGCTGCGTCGATTGACTTTCAACAGCCTCCTTTGGGAGGCTGTTTGCATTAGGATGACAAGATGACTGATTCTGACTTCTCCAAGGGCATGACCCGGTTGATTCACCACCCCTACCAACCGCCTGCTGGTTTTGATGCCCCTCAGCCGGGGGTTTTCAAGGCCTCAACGGTGTACTTTCCGACTGTGGCCGACATGCGCCAACGGGAATGGAAGGACAAATCGGCTTATACCTACGGCCTGCACGGCACGCCCACGACCTACACGCTCGAAGAGCGCTTGTGCACCCTTGAGGGCGGCGTCCAATGCGTGCTGGTGCCCAGTGGCTTGGCCGCATTGGCAACGGTGGCCTTGGCGTTGCTCAAGAGCGGCGATGAATTGCTGTTGCCAGACAACGCCTATGGCCCCAACAAAGCGCTGGCCGAAGGAGAGTTGCGCCATTACGGCATCACGCACCAGGTCTACGACCCGATGGACCCCGCTGATCTGGCCCGCAAGATCAGCCCCCGCACACGCTTGGTGTGGCTGGAAGCGCCGGGCTCGGTCAGCATGGAATTTCCTGATTTGGCCGAGATGGTGCGCGTGTGCCAAGCCCAAGGCGTGTGCAGTGCGCTGGACAACACCTGGGGTGCGGGTTTGGCCTTCAAGCCTTTTGACTTGTTGGGGGATGCCGTTCACCTTGGCGGGCAGGGCAGTCTGGCCGTTGACATCAGCGCCCATGCGCTGACCAAATACCCCAGTGGCGGCGGCGATGTGTTGATGGGCAGCATCATCACCCGTGACGCAGCCTTGCACATGAAAATCAAGCTGTGTCACATGCGTTTGGGTTTGGGCGTTGCGGCCAATGATGCCGAATCCGTGTTGCGCTCCTTGCCGAGCATTTCTCTGCGCTACCAAGCGCACGACCAGACCGCACGGGCACTGGCGGCTTGGTGGCAAGCACAGCCTCAATGTGCACAGCTGCTGCATCCGGCCTTTGAAGGCTCACCTGGGCACGCCCATTGGCAAGCCGTGTGCGAGCGCAAGCCCGGCACCGGTTTGGCGGCGGGCTTGTTCAGCGTGATGATCGATGCCCGCTACACCCAGGCACAGGTGGATGCGTTTTGCGACCACCTGAAATTGTTCAAAATTGGCTACAGCTGGGGCGGCCCGGTCAGCTTGGTGGTGCCCTACGAGCTGGACTCTATGCGGCAGGGTTGGCCTGCGCATTTGAAGCATGGCACCTTGGTGCGTTTTTCTACGGGCCTCGAGTCGGCGCAAGACCTGATGGTGGACCTGAGTCAAGCCATGCAAGCCCATTTGCCTTGGGCATGAGTTGGCCGGTTTAAATCAAGCTGAATACCTGTTAATTGCGGACCTACTGGGTAGTTTCCTGACTGTTCAAGGCCGCTTAGCGGGGGTAATCTCGGCATTTCACCGATGACTCAATTGCCCATGACTGCAGACGCCAAGCTTTCCGTGCCCACTGAACAGTCCGCTGATCTGCCCACCATGGCCGCACCTTATGTGCCTCCAGCCCCCGAAGGCCCGCAGTCGCGCATGCGTGCGTTGGGTTTTGCTGACCCATTCCGCTGGTTGGCCAAGGGCTGGCAAGACCTGACGCGTCATCCCGGTATTGCCTTGTTTTATGGCTTGAGCTTCTGGTTCATGGCACAGGTGTTGGCCCTGGTGTTCAGGCACAAGCCCGAATACACCTTGTCTTTGGTGTCGGGCTGCTTACTGGTGGGGCCATTTTTGGCCATGGGCCTGTACGAAGTCAGCCGCAAGAGAGAGCAAGGCGAGTTGCCTGATATGGCCACATCGCTCATGTGTTGGGACCGGCATATCCGCAGCATGGCCATGCTGATTTTGGTGCTCATGGTGCTGGAATTGTTGTGGGGCAGGGCATCGCTGGTGGTGTTTGCGGTGTTCTTCAACACCGGCATGCCGTCCACCACGGGTGTGATCGAAGCCGTGTTCAATCCGCAAAACATCGAGTTCTTGATGGTCTATCTGGCAGTGGGTGGTGCTTTTGCCGCGCTGGTTTATGGCCTGTCGGTGGTGTCGATCCCCATGATTTTGGACCGCGACACCGATGCCATTTCTGCTGTGCTGACCAGCATGCGGGTGGTTTTCAGCCATCCGGGGGTCATGTTCTTGTGGGGCTTGTTGCTCAGCGTTTTGGTGCTGGCTGCCCTGTGGCCATGGGCCTTGGGCATCATCGTCGTAGGCCCTTGGTTGGGCCACGCCAGCTGGCATGCTTACCGTGGCAGCGTTGAATGGGAAGAAAGCCCTGAAGAAGCTGTTACATTGGGCAGCTCAAATTAAAGGAGCCATCTTGGCCACACCCAACTACGGATTCGAAAAGCGCCAGAAAGAATTGGCCAAGAAACGCAAAAAAGAAGACAAGCTCAAAGCCAAGTCCGACCGCAAATCAGGCCTCTTTCCAGATGACGGGTCCGATCCGGATGCGGCCGACGAAGCGGGCAACTTAGACGGTGCCGTGGCAGCGCCCGATGCTGCTGATGCTCAAACGCCTCCTGTCTGACGCCTCTTTTTAACGCTTGCGGCGATCGCTCACTGAAAGCTCATTGACCGCTTTCAGTCGGCACTTTCACCAGTTCATGGGCCAGTGTCAGCATGTCGGCCATGCTGTGGCTGGCAGGCGCGATCAAGGGGGCTTTGGCGTAATGCACAAAGTTATTCCCCGTCGAGGTTTCATAACCTGGGTCGTAGTGGCCTGACAGCAATTCGGTCACCACTTCGCGCATTTCTCCCCGCTCGATTCTTTCTTGCCAGCCTTGCACCACGGCTTTGCCGCGCAGGGCCGTTAAGCGCTCCAGCCGGTCGGCAAACAAGGCGCGGTCTTGCGTGAAAAACGCATAGTCCTCCAGCAACAGATTCACCCGATTGTCCAGCGACAAATCCACCCGCAGGCAAGGGCTGGCCCGCATGGCCACCATCAGCTCGGCGGGCACTGTCAGGTTGCCCACCTTTTTGCTTTCTGCTTCCACAAACACCGGGCGGTCTGCACTGAAACCGCGCAGCGCATCCCAGACTTGCGTGTCAAAGGCTTTTTGAGTGGGTTGCGGCGTGCCGGGGATCAGCCCCAACACCGAGCTGCGGTGGCAGGCAATGGCCTCCAGGTCCAGCACTTGTGCGCCTTCTTGCGCCAAAGCCTGCAGCAAGCGGGTTTTGCCCGAGCCCGTGGGCCCGCACAGCACCTGAAACTGCAAGCGCTGCGCTTGGCGTGGCGTGTCTTCCATGACCTCTTTGCGAAACGCTTTGTAGCCGCCTTCGATCAAGTGCACCTTGAAGCCAATTTGCCCCAGGATCAGCGCCAATGAGTTGCTGCGTTTGCCGCCACGCCAGCAATACACCAGCGGTTGCCAGCTGCGGGGCTTGTCCATCACATGCGCTTCGATGTGGCGGGCGATGTTTTTGGCCACCAGCGCGGCACCGACCTTTTGGGCTTCAAACGGGTTGACCTGTTTGTACAGCGTGCCCACGCGGATGCGTTCTTCGTTGTTGAGCGAAGGCCAGCTCAGTGCGCCCGGCAGGTGGTCTTCGGCGTGTTCGCCTTCAGATCGTGCGTCCAGGATGGCGTCAAACTGGTTCAGTTTGGCCATGGCATCAAAGGCCGATATCAGGTGAACGCTCATTTCAGTTGTTTCTTCAAAGTAGGCCAGACATTGGCCAGCATGCGCGGCTGCGCGGCTTCGTTGGGGTGGATGCGGTCGGCCTGGAACCACTTGAGCGGCTCGGGGTCATCGCCGATGCCTTTCAAAAAGAAGGGCACCAGTGCCGCTTTTTGGCTTTTGGCCACTTGGGCATAAGCGGCTTCAAACTGGCGTGCCATGTCGGGGCCGTAGTTGGGGGGCATTTGCATGCCCAGCAGGGTGACCTTGGCGCCCGCAGCCTGGGCCTGGCCTGTCATGGCTTGCAGATTGTCTTGGGTCATTTTCAGGGGCAGGCCGCGCAAAGCGTCATTGCCACCCAACTCGATCACCACATGGCTGGGTTGGTGCTTTTGCAGCAGGGCGGCCATGCGCGAGCGGCCACCCGAGGTGGTTTCGCCACTGATGCTGGCGTTGACCACTTCAACGCCAGGCTTGTCTTGGGCCAGTTGTTTTTGCAGCAAGGCCACCCAGCCCGTGCCACGGGGCAGGCCGTATTCGGCACTCAGCGAGTCGCCCACCACCAAAATGCGTTGTGCGGGTGCAGCCTGCGCGGACGCGACAAAGCCCCAGCTGGCAAGGGCCAGCAGGGTGCAGTTAAAGTGGCGTCGTCTCAACAAAGGTTTGTGCATGCCTGAATCCATCATTGCCGTGCGTGGCGTCTCGAAAAGTGTGCAGGATGCCAGCGGTCAGCTGGCTATTTTGCGCGATATCGATTTCTCTTTGAACGCGGGCGAAACAGCCTCTATTGTCGGTGCTTCAGGCTCGGGCAAAAGCACCTTGCTGGCCATTTTGGCGGGGCTGGACACGCCCAGCGCCGGGCAAGTGGTGTTGGCAGGCCAATCTCTGTTTGAATTGTCCGAGGACGAACGGGCGGCGGTGCGCGCGCAGCATGTGGGTTTTGTCTTCCAGAGCTTTCAACTCATGCCCAACCTCACGGCGCTAGAAAACGTCATGTTGCCGCTGGAGCTGGCCGATCGGCCCGATGCCCGCAGCACCGCCACGGCCATGCTGCAACGCGTGGGTTTGGGCGAGCGCCTCAAGCACCTGCCCAAAGTGCTCTCAGGCGGCGAGCAGCAGCGCGTGGCTTTGGCCCGCGCTTTTGTGGTGCAACCCGACTTGCTGTTGGCCGACGAGCCCACGGGCAGCTTGGACCATGCCACGGGCGAGGCCATCATGGATTTGATGTTTGCACTCAACCGCGAGCAAGGCACGACCTTGGTGTTGGTCACGCACGACCGCCAGTTGGCCGCACGCTGTGAACGCAGCCTGGTGATCCAAGCCGGGCGTCTGTCTGAATCGACGGTCTCGCAGACTTAATGCCCGTGCCGGTTTGCTGCCAGCGGCCATGCCGGGTGGCTGAGCAACGATAATCCTGGCATGTCTACCCATAAAGTGCTGTTCGGCTTTCATGCCGTGGGCGTTCGCCTCAAGATCGCCCCCCAATCCATTGTTGAAATCCATTACGAGGTCACCCGCCGCGATGCCCGCATGCGGCAGTTCATCGACAAGGCCCGCGATTCGGGCATGCGCATGATCGAGTCCGATGGCGAGCGACTGGCCAAGTTGGCCGGTGGTCATGGTCATCAGGGCGTGGTGGCCATGGTCGCGCCCATTCCCCAAAACCATTCGCTGGACGATTTGCTCGACACCGTCGAAGGCCCGCCTTTGCTGTTGGTGCTGGACGGCGTGACCGACCCTCACAACCTGGGTGCCTGTTTGCGCGTGGCCGACGGTGCTGGCGCACACGCGGTGATCGCCCCCAAAGACCACGCTGCAGGCATCAACGCCACTGTGGCGAAAGTGGCCAGCGGCGCGGCCGAAACCATGCCGTATTTCATGGTCACCAACTTGGCACGCACTTTGGGCGAACTCAAAGAGCGCAGCATCTGGGTGATCGGCACCAGCGGCGACGCGCCACGCAGCATTTACCAAGCCGACTTGAAAGTGCCCACCGCCTTGGTGTTGGGCGCTGAGGGTGATGGCATGCGCCAGCTGACCCGCAAAAACTGCGATGAACTGGTCAGTATCCCCATGCGAGGGGCGGTGGAGAGCCTGAACGTTTCGGTGGCCAGCGGTGTGTGCCTGTACGAGGCGCTGCGCCAGCGCAGCTGAATGGCGCCCATTTGGCGCTGAAGATCCAAGCTGCAAATAAGCGTATCTTGTAGGTCGGTGGCTTCAGCCCCGACAAGCACAGCAATACATCAACAAGGGAGTTTCCAATGAACAAAAATACAAAACGAATTGCACTGACTGCGCTGGTCCTCACCGCCAGTTTGCTGGCTGCCTGCACCCAAGAGCAGCAAAACAAGATCAGCCGTGACATCCAGAACTGGACAGGCACCAATGGTGTGTTGGAAGTCTATGCCGGAGACAAAGTGGTTCGTCGCTTTTTGAAGGTGGACAAGATCAGCACCGCCTTGGGCACTGACGATGGCAAGCCCCGTGCTTACCGCTACGGCTACGGCGTGCTCGATGAAAACTTGAACATGATTGCCGATTCCGCCGAGAAGAAGGTGTATTTTGAGGTCAGCGATTTCTCCAACACCGTGTTCTTCGAGAACCCGCGCTGAGACAAAAAAGTTCTGCCTCAAACCCAGCCTAGCGCTCCCAGCAGAGCCCCTAAACCAATCAGCCAAAGCATGTGAACTTGCGTGCGCCAAACCACCAGCGTGGTCAGCGCAGTCAGCAAATACAGCGGCCAGTCCTGGCCGGGCTGCTTGTGGCTGATGGTCAAAAGCCAAGCGGTGCTCAGCAGCAAAGCGATCACGATGGGGGCCATGCCCACTTTGAAGGCGCGAATGCCGAGTTTTTCGCGGTGCTGGTGCGCCCAGCGCGTGGCCGTGTAGGTCAGCACCGAGGATGGCAACACCATCCCGAGCATGGTGACCAACACACCCAGGCTGGCCAGGCCAGCGCTGATCCAGCCACCGCCCAAGCCTGCTCCGGCGTTCAGCCCCACGTTCCAGCCCATCAAGGCCACAAACAAGATGTTGGGGCCGGGCGCGGCTTGGGCCAACGCGATGGACGAGGTGAACTGGCTGTCGCTCAGCCACTGCGTCTCGTCCACCAGATAGCGGTGCATGTCGGGTGCGGTGGTGATCGCGCCGCCCACAGCCAAGAGCGACAGCGAAGCAAAGTGGTTGAACAGGCTCAGCCAATCCTGGGCCGACAATTGAAGCACGGGATTCATGGCGCTTCTCCGGCATGGACGGCTTGTTTGGCCAGTTGCAGGTAAGCCCAGCCGCAGGCCAGCAGGCCCGTGCCCAGCAACACATAGGCCAAAGGCCAGCGCAACAGGCCCACGCCGACAAAACTGGCCGCTGCCAGTGCGATGCACACCGGCATGCCCATCGGGTTGCCGCGCAGAGCGCTGATCAATTTGAGGCCAACCGCTGCAATCAATCCGGCAGACACCGCACCCATGCCGCGCAAAGCTCCTTGAGCCCAGGCCTCGTCAGACACGCCGCCAAACGCCATGGCCAGCAGCAAAACCACCACCATCGGTGCGGCCAGCATGCCCGCTACACCGGCCAAAGCGCCGGGCAAACCAAAATAACGACCACCAATCATCAGCGAAAGATTGACCACATTGGGGCCCGGCATGATCTGGGCCACGGCCCAGTCTTCGACAAATTGCTCACGGGTCATCCAGCGCTTTTTCTCGACCAACTCACGCTGTACGACGGCCAGGACGCCGCCAAAGCCCTGCAGGGCCAGCAGGGTGAACGACACAAAAAGCTCGGTTTTGGAGCTGGGTTTGTTCAGAGGGGCGATTTCGGGCATGGCCGGCATTATCCTTGTGCTTTCATTCAATCAACGCAGTGTCTAGCCACACCAATTGGCCCCGCCCGCTTTCACTCAGGCGCTCCATCAAAGCGGCGGCTTGGGTTTCTGGCAGGACAAAGTGCAAGCTCACCACGCTGCCGTGCTTGACCTCCTGCAACTGGGCTTTGGCCAGATCGACCTCCCGGCGCACCAGCCCTTCGAGTGCATAGGGCACGCTGCAGGCCAGCTGTGCCTGCTTGATCAGCGGGATTTTCTCAGCGGTCAGCAGCGCTTGTGCCACCGCATCGGTGTAAGCCCGCACCAAGCCGCCCGCACCCAGTTTGACGCCGCCAAAGTAGCGCACCACCGAGGCCATGACACCTTCCAACTCCTGGTGCCTCAGCACTTCCAGCATGGGGCGGCCTGCTGTGCCGCCGGGCTCGCCATCGTCGTTGGCCGCCGACTGACCGCCCGCCAGCAAGGCCCAGCACACATGGGCCGCGTCAGGGTGTTCTGCCTTGAGCTGGGCCACCCGAGCCTGCGCCTCATCGCGCCCTGCAACGGGCTCGATGCAGGCGATGAAACGGCTCTTTTTAATGAGCAGTTCGTGGCGGGCGGGCGCGGCGAGGGAAAACGGCATGGGGCAATTGTCCGGCAAGCGCTGTTGGCCTGTCGCTGAATCGCAAAAATAGTGCGCTGGCATGCTCAGCCCATCCTGTTGAACTGAATACCCGCTGGTTTATCAAGCCCACCCCCAACCGCCTACACTAGCGGGTTATCCCGATATTGAGCCCATGAACGCCTTCACCGACGTCTCTTTTTTCCCGCGCGACGCCAAGCCGCTGACCAGTTACCGCAAGTACTGGGCGCAGCGCTTTGGCACGGCCCCGTTCTTGCCAATGAGCCGGGCCGAAATGACCCAACTGGGCTGGGACAGTTGTGACATCGTGCTGGTCACGGGCGATGCCTATGTGGACCACCCCAGCTTTGGCATGGCCGTGATCGGGCGCATGTTGGAAAACCAGGGCTTTCGGGTCGGCATCATCGCTCAGCCCGACTGGACCAGCGCCGAAGCTTTCAAGGCGCTGGGCAAGCCCAATCTGTTTTGGGGCGTGACCAGCGGCAACATGGATTCCATGAT
>Ga0208916_10000160_pt1 | contig 32929 bp, 47 predicted proteins | sample DEB19_08_DNA_5_FD_184523 | JGI IMG/M metagenome (GOLD analysis project Ga0208916, IMG submission 184523) | Aqueous microbial communities from the Delaware River and Bay under freshwater to marine salinity gradient to study organic matter... | ecosystem: Environmental > Aquatic > Marine >... | reverse complement strand
TGTACAGTCCAGACGGTGCTTCGTCTACACGAAGAGCAATAGCCAAATGGTCTCCGTCAAGCGTATCTTCCACGCCATCAGTTACCTTGAAGCCGTCCTTCATCAGATTGTGTGTTGGTGTGGTACCAAACGTGCCGCCAAAGCGAGTCAGCTTCAGGTAGTTCACAACGCCAACATTGATTGGAGTCTTGCCGTTAAACTCAAAGTCTAAACCAGCCAAGTTGATCTTGACTCGCATCAAAGACAAAGCTGCACGAGGCTCCAGGTACTCACGACCAGTAAATGCGCTCAAGAAAGCCTGGATTCTTTGAACTTGTTCTGTGCTTTCAATGCGGTGAACGCCGTAATCAGATGTCGCAGACCGAACACTCTGTGCTGGGTATCCGCCAAGAGCTCCGCCTTCAGTATTTTCACCTTCGTTTAATTGTAGTCGTAAATCTTTGTACTTTTTCATTTTTGTCTCCTTTGTATTTATACAGAATTATTTGCTAATAGAATATCTACTAGATTTCAGATTCTTGGCAAGTCGCCTCTTTCGATACGCAGCTAAAGTTAATTTATCTGAGCCTTTAAGGTTGGCAAAGGTTTTGCGGTCAGTAACTGTCCTTTTACTAGCCTTTTGCCTTTCAGCTTTTTGACGATTCTTAGGAACATTCTTGCTGGATCCAGAAAGACCAGTTGTTCGATTAGTATTTGGAATTTTCTTTCGAGTAGACTTTAAAACCTTTTTATTATATTTCTTTTCAGCCTCATCGTCCATTGTTACACGAGCATCTTCTTCTTTTTGTTTTCTAGTTCGCTTGGGAGCACTATCGTCTCTTCCATGAGTATATAATGAAGGCTCGTAACCACTTTTGTTTCTACCAGCACCCATTATCTTGAATGTGGCAATACGATGAGCAGCATTTTCCTTGGTGTCTTTACCTTTTAATTTTGGGTGAAAATTTGGACTATTCAACATGGCATCTGCCATTCGGTCTCGTTTTGCTATTTCTGGTTCGGTCATAGTAAATTCGTTTTCTTGGTTTACTACTTCTTCCGAGATATTACCAAAGAACTTGGATTTCAAACGATCTCGAAGTAATACAGCAAAATCTTCATTTACACTATGCTTGCTAATTTCAACAGCAGCTAACTGTTTTAGTGCCTTTTCTTTGGTTGGGTGAGTACCTAATACTCGCTCACCACCTTTTGTGGTAACAACAAAATCCTCTCCACGCTTATGAATTTCTTCGTGAATCAATTCGCCACGACTATTATCTTTGATTGTGTGATCATGCTTTCTTTTCTTTTCATCATGAGGATTTTCATCATTTTCAGTGGAAACCATGCTTCCTACGTTCTTAAGACCTTTAGTTTCTTCGCATATAAATTTAATTATATCTTCTAACTGAATAATATGCTTGACAAATTCTCCTTCGTACAGAGCCATGTTATCTTTAAAGTATCCAAAAGTACCAAAAAAAGTACCATGGACGGTTTCTACAAGAGCAGATTTGTTAATAAATTTAGAAAAATTTATGTTTGTTATTGGTGTTATTTTCATGGTTTTATGTGTTAAAAATATCTATCGTTTCATTATTTATACTAACTTGATATGTTACGGTTTCTATACTACCAAAGAAGTTAATAGTAATATCAACAATTATATTTCCTTGAGATATAGTTGTCTGAGTATTATTGGTTTCGTTGCAGACGACAACATAAGAAGTTAAGCCATTTTCATTCTTAACGATATCTAATACACTCTTTGCATCATTTGCCAGGCTTAATCTAGTTTCTTCTGTGTTTAATTCAAACTTATATTTGATAAAAGCATTATTTAATCGTTTTTGTATCTGACTGTAAGTGAATTGAGTATTTAAACTCTTTTCGCTAAATGTCTTGTTGATATCAAAATATGGTTCGTTTAGGCTGGTAGTTTTTACTGTAGTAGTCAATAATGGATTAGAATTGCTTTGTATGTTAACTGAATTCAGCAATTTTCCTCTGTTTGTACCAGAAAACGGACTCCATCTTTTTTCCGTGGCATAATTACGAGCCAGACATCCAGCAGCATCAGAACTGACTGATACCACAGGATTATCGGTTGCAGACCAAGGATTAGTTATAACTTTTTGTTCTGGGAATATACAGGTGTAATCATCATTAATAAAAGAATTACCAATATAAGCAGTAATATTTTCTTTATTATTAGTTGTGTTATAAGCTAATATACCATCTTTATAATAAAATGAAGTTATAAAATCATCAATTGGTAGATAATCTTGATCATAGGTATTATATATTTTTCCATTATCTAAAAGTATATAATTTTTTGAAGTCTCAAACCCTAATTGTAAATTTTTATTGTTATTTAAAGAAACAGGTTTAGTGTTATCTGGAAGATTTATTTTTTCTCCAGTAAATAAATTTATTACCTCTTTATTTAAATTTTCATACACACTACTAGTTGTTTTAGTATACGAATAAGGTTCGGATCCTTCGTTTAGTTGAATATTTGAAATGTACATAAACTTATTATTATTAACGCCACCTGGATTAGCTACATCTCCTGGAAAAAACATTACTACTGGAGTATCTGTTGATTTTGCTACTTCTGGGAATTTAACCTGAATATTGCTCCATGTTATACCGTTTAGAGCAGTTATTCCAACAAGTGAAACATTCGATGAAGTAGCTCCTACTATAGTTGCAGTTCCAGAAATAATTGATGAATTACTAGGAGTATTAAATTGTTTAGTAGATCCAAAATAAATTCCGCAAGACAAATGGTTTAGTGTGCCAGAAAGAGCCCAAAAATTTAATACGTAACCAACAGGATCAGTTCCAATTTTACTTATAGGTTGATATACTGCTGCACTTGCTGTTAAACCGCAGAGAAGTTTTATAGAAGTTATGCCACCAAGCCCATTAGTTTTTGTTTCGTTAGATGCACTTATCCCATTTTGTAAAGTCCAACTTGAAGTATTATATTCTTCACTAAAGCGAACTAAATTTTGTAAAGAAGAAGAATTATAAGTCATTGCAATCATTGAAATTGCATTTTTGCCTATTGGGTCCAATACTGCTCCCGCATCTTTATATGATTTGGTTGTATTAATGTCTATAATATTTTTATTTGGTGCTTGTATCCAGAGTATGCCAGATCCAGCTCCTGGATCTGATCCATTAACTTGAACCTGTCCCCAAGACTGAATTGTGTAATCTGTTTTACCAACAACACATCCTGTAGTTTGAAACGCAAGAGAATTTTGGTTATAGGAAGTATCTATTATATGTACATCTCTAACACTAGTAAGAGTTATTCCGTTAATTTTAGTTAATTGTCCAGAAGGAGTATCGGTAATTAATGCTCCACCACCAGTAGTTCCTAGACATTCACCATTATCATTCCTACCAAAACCAAGTAAGGTATTATCTGTTTTTAATACTAGAGTGTGTGTGAGAGAAGAAAATACTTTTTGACAACCAGTAAGGGTTATTCCATTAATTTTAACGTATTCTCCGTGAGTCAAATTATCGTCTGTAACAATTATTGAACCGTCAAATGTAGTTCCCAGACATTGACCATAATTAGGAGTCTCTCCACCACTCAAAGAAAAATTACAGTCACAAACAAGTAAATTACCATCAGTAATATATTTTGTACCATAATCTGATACCTTAGGATCATCATATATCATAAGCCTAATATCATTTGTATAATTTATTTTAATGTTATTATTATTAAATGTTGTTATAAAAGAATTATTTTCATTTGCTTCGTTTACAATGTTATAATTGTTTAAATATGGTCCTGCAGAATTAGAAATTATATTTGAACCTTTAATTATATTGAATGTATTATTAAATGAAGTATTATTGTTGTAATAAATTTTATTATCAGATCCTAATATTTCAATATATGATTTTTGTTTACCATCTTCAATATATGATTTTTGTTTACCATCAATAATATTAATATCTTTTTCTATATTTAATAGGGAAAATACTGAACCAGACGTAAATACTGTTCCGTTTCCGTTTATAATTGAGTTTTTATTTATTAAGTAATTATAATAAGAAAAATACTCAGGACCATTATAATTTGTATTCACAAGAATTGGTGGTGCAAACCCTATCCCGCCTGACGCACTATTATTACTATTAATTTTAATGTTATCTGAAACACTATCTACTCCGTTACGTACACTATAAACAGAATCAATTGTGCTAAATGTAGTTCCGATATGGCCCCATTGATAAATATAACCATCAGAAAAAGTATTACCGTTTTGGTTTTGAGTTTGGTCTATTGCTCTTGGTCCACCGTATGCAATAGTGGTGTAACCCAGATCATAAGCAGCATCAATATAATTTATATTGGTTAACGTTATTCCACCAACTCTGACTGCAGTTCCTAGAAGATTGTTGCTTGTTGAAGTAATGCCTGTTCCGTCAGATCTACTACCTAATATCTTTCCTAGTGATGTATTAGGTGAAGACGAAAACACATCATATCCAAAACATACAACCGTACCATCAGATTTCAGCAAACAAGTATGATTATCACCACAGGTAACTTGTTTAACGCCAGTAAGACCTCCAGGCGGAGTAATTTGTCCCTGACCATTATTTCCCCATCCAACCACGGTTCCATTAGTTTTTAGTGCCATAGTGTGTGATGCACCACAAGAAACTTGTTTCACATCAGTTAAACCAGCAGGAACATTACACTGACCATATGTATTATCCCCAAAACATACAACCGTACCATCAGATTTTATATAGCAACTATGCTTTCCTGAGAGATAATTAATATTATTACTTAACTTTTTTATATTGGAAATAGCATCTGAAAATTGTGGAAAATTATAAGTTTGATTTGTGGAAATATCTTGTATCATCAAATTAGATTTAGCAGTATAATTTTGTTTTTTATTTTCAATAAAATATAAAATATCATTTTCTGTTGAAACAAATAAATTATCAGTTGTATACTTAGTACCAAACAAAACATCAACATCATAAGAATTTTGATAACTACTATTTCCCGACCAAGGATTAAAGTGTGTTCTAGTTGATGCGGTTTGTGTTGACGTTAAAATCTTACAAACACCACCATACTGAAGATAGTTGTAGACACTCCACCATTCTCCTGCCCAAGCACCAGTTGGACCTGTGGTCTTATAGGAAGAGGAATTGATACGAGCCACCCAGTCATTAACAGAAAGAATGGTCATTACGCCGTTGGATTTTTCTGTGAAATCACCAAAAAGAGTGACTAAACCCTGAGTAGATACCGTTCCTGCTATTAATCTGTCATCTGTTGTTGGCATTTATATCGTTCCTATGATATATTTATACGGATTTAATGCTATCTATTTTTTCTGGAGACCAAGCTGCACCGCTATCAGATTACGAATTTTCCTAATTTCTTTAACTGCAATCTCTTTATCTATTTCTTCTGCTTTTACGGAACTACACCATTGCACTAATACAAAGCCAGTTACCTGATTTTTTACATTTATTGGCAACACCATAAACGCTTCTATGTTTCGGCTTTCAAAGAATTGCTTGAAATACGAGTCTTTTAGGTCGCTAGTATAGGTAATAATTGGGGTATTATCCAGCACCAAACTTAACAGGGGAACAAACAGGGAACAAAGACTGCCAGTCATTTGTCCAACACATGATCCTATACCACGAATCAGAGACTCGTGTGTAATAGAGAACTTTCTCATGGAAATTCCGTCCATGAAATATTCTCCATTATGAAACTGTATTATTTGTGTTCTTGCAGAGTCAGTTAAAATACGTAATTCTGTGAGAAGTTCGTGTATTTCACTATGAACTGTGAAAAAATTGTCACTCTTAAATTGTGTCTTTACCTTGGACCAACTCTTCTTAAGTCCAATCAATACACCAATTGCAATTGCTGTGTAAACTGCCCAATCCTCGAAAACTCGCACAAAATCTTGAGAGATATTAAAATAACCATTAAGCATAGTTTACTTCTTCTTCTTCTTTTTATTATTTCGTATTTCCGAATATGTTTTGCAACAATCGCAAGATTTTGCCACATCACCTGAATACGGAGTGGCGTTTGTCAAAGTATCAACTAATTCTGGTGTTCCTTCAAATCCAGCACCATGATCTTCGTGCATGGCTCGATTCTTACTAGCCGACATGGATTCCAGATTACTCATGCTATTATTCTGAGGATTGCCGTCTTTATGATTTACATCTTTTCCGTCACCCTTACGAGCTTTGCCCTTTTTAATCATTTTACGACGAGCAAGAACTCGTTTGCTGCGATTGGCTCGTTGTTCTGGCTTTCCTTGATAATTGTCGTATTCACGACGATAATTTCTTTTTTCAAAAAGATTAAATTGTTCCGCTAAAAGATTTGTGGCATCTGATACATTTATAGTACCATTATTTACTTGTTCCACCAAATAATCATTGGTAAGTAAATACGATTCCATGAGAGAATCTGCACCACGCTGAATAATTTCTTCTTCATCACCATACGGATCAAAGTCAGTCTTAACTGGAATATTAATTTGTTGTTCGTCTGCGCCTCCAGAATTAATGGTAATGGTGTTACTGATATCAGAGTCACCAGTATAGAAATCAGAATAAACTAAAGGTTTCTTGAATACTGCATCAGTTATTTCAAGACCAAATAGTTGAATAAATTCTTGTGGTGTTGTTAACTGATCTTTCATTTTCTCAATATCAATAACAGCATCTAGAGCAGATTCATTGACTTGACCAATTTTAGCCATAATGCCCATAAGAAATTGATTTTCTTGTGACATGTTTGCGTTAAATTTCAAACTAACATTGGTATCATCTGACTCGGCAAAATTAGCAATAAACTCATCGTTTAGTGGAATAATTTTAGAGTCTGTGCCATCTTTGTTTGCAGACAACATGACTTGAGCAGATCCTGGTTGTCCTTCAAACTTAGCATTACCAGTAAAAGATTCACGTAAAAATGCAACCTTTAATTCAGAGTTTTCATTTAAATAATATTCAATTATTTCACCAACTTTATTTACCAATGATTTTTGTCTGCCAGCAATAAAATCATTTTGTGATTTATTCTTTTGTAGAAGCATGGCTCCTTGTTGCGGTGTAGTAAAATTGGAATTCTGTTGTAAAGATTTTGAAAAATCTTGTCGAAGATCTTCAACAAAATCCTTTACGGTTAATCCAAATGTTTGAATTAAATTTTGTGGATTTACTGCAGATAATGCAGCGTTAAAGGTTAATGCTGCTTCACCTTTTACTCCAGGACGAATTTGCTCCCCAATTTTCACTGAGACACCCATAAATCCATTTTCAGAAACACCAATTAAATCAATGTTTCCAGGAGCCTGAGGCATATTCATGCTGTTCCATAATTGACCAGTATTGTAAAGAGGTTCAGGTAGACTAAAAGACATGGCTGCAGCTTCAGGAAAAGTTTTTTGAATTTCCTTTACAATTCTATTAATAGAATCACCTAAAGTTCTGCTGCTGTCTATGGTTTGTTGATATTCAATAGAAGGTTGCTGACCAGAAAGTGTGTTTAACGCATCAGGAAGAATGGCAGTAATTTGAGCGGTGTTGTGATCCCAATCAGGATAAGTAGAAAACTCATCTGTAATTTCTTTACCATTCTTAGGAGTTCTTGGAGTAGGTGGAGGAGGAGGCATTGCTGAACTATCTTCTTGTGAAGATTCTTTGCCGCCTTTTTCTTTTACTTCTTTTTCTTTTCCAATCTTACCTAACAACTTGATTGAAGTTTTAGTGTTAATAAAATTTTCCATGCTAGAGTAATAGCTTAAGTCTCTGCGACTAACATCACCCTTATCTATTTTGCCTACTCTGCCTTTAACCACTGTGTGAATTTTTTTATCAAAATCAGTGGCTAAAATGATTTCTATTTTGTTTGAATTATTATTTTTAACAATAATAATTTGACTCATAATATTTTTTTGACCATCTTGTCGTCTTGATTCACGCTTTCGGTCTCGCTCACGATCACTTGGATCCACTTCTGGTCGCATTCGGCTCTTTTCAGCTTTTAGTGGTGTTCTTTTAGATTCGGCTACTTCAAACAAGGACTGTAAGAAGGTATCTTGTAATTTGTTGGTTTTATGTTTAAACATGGTGTCTCGTTTGTTTTCTGGTGTATTACTAATAAATGTCTTCTCTGTTAACCAATTAATTTCTTGTGGAGACGCAAATAAAATACCCGACTCTGTTAAAAAGTTAGCGTATTCCGTTTGATTAAACCAAGATGGAAGATTATGTTTTGGCACTAATCTATTTAGGGTTTTTTTGGTTTCTCTTCAGAACCCAGGGATTCCACAACGAATCCTTTAAACTGCTTTCTTTTACCAGACGAAACTTCCCACATAGCAGAACTATTCAGATTATGCTCGGTACAAAACCGTTCAAAATTATCAGTAATATACTTGATTCCTTCTTTGTCAGTAAAAATATAAATTTTTCTTGGTTTTTGTCGATCCGTTTCTTTTCTGTGAAAGAATTGAATATTAATATTCACCATGGAGTTCCAGAACCAATGCCTGCCTCGTTGCTCCCAGCGACCACCATGCTTGGCAAGAAGCTTGGCTCGATTTTGAGCACTCTTAGAGTTGCCGTTAAACATGGCCCATTCTCTGGTATTAAGCTTGTTTATGTTGTCCAAATTCATAGTGTTCCTTCCATTCTGCAATAGCAGCTTTTAGAGTGTCTTTATACTGATTGATATTCTTTTTGAATACCTGAACTTCACCTTCGTCGCAAGAGATAAGAATCACAAGCTGATCAACCTTTTGACCAGTCATTTCTTCCCACATGATTGCGTATGCAGTTCCCTGAAGAAAATAATTCTCAATATCTTTTTCCTGCTTGGGTCTAGTACTGCCCTTGAAGTCTATAATGCTTAACACTCCATCGTACTCTGCCACGCAGTCTGTGCGACCAGCCAGACCTAATGTCTTGCTCCAGAGAAACGACTCTACGCCACGAATATTATCAATCTTGTCTACCTCTGATTGAATCTGGTAGAACAAGTCCAGAGTATACGGATCAACAGACTTGGTACAGTCAGGAGTATTCAGTACATAAGACTCTAACAGAGAATGTAGACGCACACCACGATTTACTGTTCGTCGAGCTTCTTTCGGATTGTTTTTTCTCCATTGTGCAAAGAACTGAGTCTTTTTCCAGCCAACCACACTGGTCACACTGGGAAATGTGCCGTCTGGTGTCTGGTAAAAACCGTCTATTCTTTCGCCTGTCGGTAGAGTCACTAGGTCATGATTAAAATGTTTCATAATATAAAATTAACCTTTAGTTTAAGCCTTGAATCCAAATACCCATTGTTGCACCAGTAAGATTATAACCTTTAATAATTACTGGAAATACTGTTTGAGTGTTCGCAGGAAAAGAACAGAATGCACTTACTCCGTCCATACCAGTAAAGGTAAGAGTAACACCTGGAGAATTAGTAGTAATATTCAATCCTCTGTGTTGTGGCATGAATGGCTGCATGGTAACACCGTTTCTTGTGGTGTATGTGCCTCCAGGAGTAAATCCTGCGGCGTGTGTAATACCATTATAGATGTTGAATATATTTGAGTAGCTTGGTTGTGTGATTGGTTTCATTGGTGTCCTTTAGTGTATTTAGGTAGATTTTTTACTAGCCATTAAGCGTTTGAAATAATTTGTTATGTCGGAACCTTTACCGTCATATACTCTATAACTCTTTTTACCGAATACTGCTCGTCGAATACCTTGAATACTCTTTGCAAATATTTCTAGCTTTTTGCCGTCTTGTACCACAACAACTTTATACTGTTGTTTCTTGGCACGATTCTGTACTGCAGACTTAGTGTTTAGAGTACCTGAATGAGATTCATTTACCGTAAAAATATAATTGGTAAATTTTGAAGTATTTTTATCACGTTCTGCACGAGCAACACTGGCACTATAGCGTTCTGTTGGTGCAGTTTCATCTTTAATAGATGAATCAGGTGATGCCTCTCCAGTAGAATCTCCAGATCCTACAGGTGGACGTTTTTCTTCAGGATCATCTTTAGGATCAACTGGAGTGTTTTCTGGTGGTTTTGGTCGAATTGGTGGAATTGGTGTGATTGGTGGGATTGGTATTAAAACTGGAGGAGGAATAACAGGCTTTTCTTCTTCTTGAGGCTTTTCTTGTTCTTGAGGTTTTTCTTGTTCTTGAGGTTTTTCTTGTTCTTGAGGCTTAGGCTTAGGCTTAGGTTTTTCTTCAGGTGCGGGTTCAAATTCAGGTTCAACTTCAGGATCTTCATTAGGATCCTCATTAGGAGCAGGTGCTGGAGGAGCAGGTGCTGGAGCAGGAGCAGGAGCAGGTTTTGGCTGTATAGTAGGAACTGCTTTATTTGGTGCAGCAACATCTTTAAGCTTTTCTATAACTCTTTCTCGCATACCACGCAACTTGGCAGATTCAGCATCTTCCATACTGGTATCTACAGGAGTAACTGTAGTTTTTGCTGGAGTCATTTCAGAATCATGTTTAATTTTTTCTGCAGCAAGACGATCAGCAGTTTTTTTTGCTTCGTCTTCTACACTTGGTTCTGTCCATCGTCCATTACTAATATTATATAATTTTTGACCAAGCCAATCTATGGCTGGATCAATCCATTCTCCAGGCTTAGAATCCGAAGAACTATTAGCAGCAGCACTTGAACTTTGTGTTACTGTTAATGCCTTTGCTGTTTTTTCTTCAAGTTCTGCTGCTTTTAATTCAGCTTCAGTAGCCAGTTTAGCCGCATATCTTGCTCTAACTGCATTTGCTGTTTTTGTTGCTGCTGCTGATGCTGCTTCTGTTTTTGCTGCTGCTGCTGCTGCAGCTAATACCCTTTCTGATTCAGTAGCTAACTTTCCTGCTTTTGCTGTTGCTGCACCTAATTCTGCTGCTTCCATTCCTACCTTTGGCAATACTAATTCTGCTACTTCTGCTGCTAGTTTTGCTGCTGACCCAAGATATTCATTTAACCATATTCTTTTAGAAGCATCATGAAAAGATTCCATTTTAGATGTACCTGTTTGTCGTGGTAATACACCTCTGCGAACAGCATCAGTATGAATATTTAATTTCTTTTCTTCGTCTTTCTTCATTTGATCACCAAGAATATCACGTGCTGCTAAACCAACATCAACTGCAGATCCTAAAGGAGAACCAACACCAGTAGCGTGTAATGCTCCAGATAATACTTCTCCTCCAGCACCAACATAATCTCCTGCGTTTGCACGATCAGCAGCAAATCCTAATGCTGCAGCAGCACCAAGAACAGGAACAACCTTTGCTCCAACTTTTGCAGCAGCCCCTAATCCTACTTTTGTTGAAACCTTCGGCAAATAACTAGTTATTTTTTCTGAAACTTTTTCTGCCCATGTTGCAGGTTTAATTGCCGATCCTGCAACCAATCCAGCAAGACCCCCGATCCGTGACCCTCTTCCGTCCTTGTTATCATCAAATAATCCACCCAATGCGGAACCTGTTGCCGATAAAGCTCCTGCTTGAACACCTCTTCCCTTTGGAGTACCAACTGCATTCCAAGCTAATCCTTCTACTCCACCTCTTATTGCGTTATGTGCAACTTGTGGTGTAGCACTAGGTATAAGGGATGGAGTCAAATAAGATGCACCAATACCTAATGCAGCATTAGCAACAGTTCCTGCAACTGCTTTAGTAGAAGATTGTTTGCTATTAGTAGTAGTACCTGTTGCTGCTTTAACTTTTGCATCTGTAAGTTTTTTTTCATTTTTAACAGCAGCTCTTCCTTGTGGTGTTGATTCCCCTACTGGTATACTAGGCGATTCTGGATCAGGAACATTAGCCATAAAAGAGTTATAATCACGTTTTGCTTGCAGTAGTTTTTCTATTCGTTCTTGTTTCACTGTTTCAGGCAACTTAGAACCTTTTATAAATTCAATTTGCTGATCATATGATACAGCTTGTTCCATCAACACCACAATTTTATGTGTGTATAAATTAATAAGTTTGTCTGATATAAATTGTTCGTCTGCGGATTCGTTTATTTGGAATAAGTCGTGATCAAGAAACCCATTAATTATCTGTTCAAATTCGCCAATGGTAGGATAACAGCCATACGACTGTTTCCAGTCGTTGGCTGCTTCATTCAAAATTGATTTAATTTTCCAGGTTTGTTTTATCTGACTATACTTATCGCTCATAATAAGTATTTATAATAGATTACTTTGCAGGTAATACAAAGCGAACACTCCAATACCACATCGGATTTCCGTTGCCAAACAGCATCCAATCCTCGATTTTTAGGGGATCGTAACTGCGCCAAATACCTGTTCGCATATCCACAGTAAACACCTTGCCAGTTGTTCCCAGTTTATGCCAGACAGCCAGACTTTGAGGTGTCTGTTGTGCATCACTCAGTACAGTAATCCCTTGCTGTGACATCCAATTATAGATGTTAGGCGCAATGTCATGACCGATCCAGTCGCTATGCACTCGAATCATGTCTACGGCATAGACACGACGACTCCAAGGCAGTACGATAGGTGCGCTGAGAAACTTGGCGTATGCCACCGTCTTGCCGTTCACCGAGCATTTCACAATCATGCCGTTGCCCTGCTCTGTGGTAATCTTCTTGGTGCTGACCTCTACTGGAAAATTAGTAGAGTCAGGCAGGCGACTGTTTGTCCAAAATGCTTTCGAGCACTTCCTGTCCCATGTATGCCCCTTTACGGCATTTTCAAGTTTCGTATTGTGGTCCGAGTTAATAACGATATGCGGTGTTAAAATCATACTATAATTATACCTTGTAAAGCGGAGAAGTCAAGTTATTTTGTTACTCTTTTTTCTATTTTCTTCTGCAGTAAGAACTTGAAGATTGGATGGATGATGTAATCCGCCTTTAGAAAGAGGAATTATATGATCCACTTCGTGTGGAATATTTGTTGATTCTGAAAGCATATAACATTTTTTATATATTTCTAATTCTTCGTATTGTTCTTGTAGAGATAAACTAGGTAATAGTTTAAGTTCTGATGCTCGTTTTCTTGCAGTTAATCTTGTTTTTATAGCATAATCCAAAGTTCGTTTTTCTAAAGATGTAGGAATCTCAAGTCCACGTGAACGACCATAGAAAGGATTGATTTTTCCTTGTAATGGTTTATTTTTTTTTCTAAATCTACCAAAACCATTATATTCATAATCTAATTGAATAGTTTTTTTTGTTATTTTATGAGGATTGTTTGGATCATAACGACAATATATTGAACCTAACTCAATTCGTTCTTTGTCTATTTTATTTTGCTGTAATTGTTTAAAAACAGGATCTTGATTATTATTTTGATGGTTTTTTTGTTTATTAGCAGAAATGCATCTTTTACATCTACATCCTTTTTTATATGATTTTAATGCTTTATTATTAGGAAAAAAACAAAATGGATATAATTTTTTTCTATTTATCGAATATAATTCATTACGTGCTTTAACGCATTCTGTACAATTACAAGTAGTTTTGGGAAAAGAATGACCTCTGCTAGGATATTTACATTTATATTTTAATTTTAATGTTTCTTCAATATCAATTTCTTTTTCTTTATTAATAATAGAATTAGAAGTAGAATTATTTACATAAGTCTGAATGCATCTTTTACATCTACATCCTTTATTGAAAGCATCATTTCTTGAGCATCCTGGAAATTTACATTTTGTATCCATAACAATCATCCTATAAATTTACGATAATCGTAATATAATCATACCCTTACGATCATCGTATTATAATCATACCCTTACGATCATCGTATTATAATCATACCCTTACGATCATCGTATTATAATCATACCCTTACGATCATCGTAATATAATCATACCCTTACGATAATCGTAATATAATCATACCCTTACGATCATCGTAACCTATTACGATCATCGTAAACCACTAGTGCCATTTACGACCCTTCATACCATTATAACGGTCAAACTTATGATGGCTGCTCTCAGGCGTAGCCGCCTTCATACGAGTCATAAGTTCACTCCAACGCCCACCAGTCATCTTGTCAGGTGTCAGGTTATGATCCGCTCCTAACTGGGGCGTACAATCAGCCCAAGACTTGTGGACGCATTTCCTAGCCTTACATTTTGGGCAGGGTTGCTTCAGCGGCAATTCAGAGTTCGCCATCGTCTGGAAATCTTCCCAAAGGTGTTGGCATTTACGGCATTCATAATTATAATTCGGCATGATGTATATATCTGTCCTTCAGGGAAATCTTTACAGAACTAAGACCCATAACAAATATACATCCGATAACGCAGAAGTCAAGGGCAACTATCAACGAATTTTATGGGACGCTAGGGGCAACTATCAACCCCGCCGACCCCAGACCACAGCCGTCTGGACGCAGGGCAAACGGAACCAAGTTATATTAATATATCGAACACCACCACAAAGGCGGAGAGCCATAGTAAACTCTAATTTTGATGGAGCGGGAACTATATTAATATAATTCAAACCTGTCCCAGAAATCCACCAGCAAGCCCGTGAAATTATTTCACAAGGTAATACTTAGACAAGGCTTTGTAGACGGTGCGTGGAATGGTCAGGTCGGCACGGCGGCTGAAGTCTGTGGGCATGATGCGGTAGATGGCTTCAGACAGGTAGGGATTTCCCACCGTGTTCCAGTTGCCGCTGTCACGCATCAGGTGGTGCGAGTAAATGTATAGGTTTGCATACTTGGCGTACACCTTCGGGTTAATTGGCAGATCGTATTGTTTTGCGATCCTGACCGCCCTGATCTCGGCATCCCTCTCATACGCCATGACTCGTCGGAACGCTTTGTGAAGCATTGTAGGGCTTGCCTTTCCTTTGCCGCCCCCATGCAGCCAACGGCTCACAATCACATTAGCGTGGCAGTCTGCATTATACACATTTGCAGGGGTTTCTAGCCATTGCTTGAAGTGGGCGTACTCGTGAACAAGCACTTGCAGCCAGTCTGCCCTGCCCCCTGCCACCTTGATCATACGCTTGTCCTCGTCGAAGAAGCCTGACGATCTCCACCCTTCACCCGAATTAAGTTGCTGTCCTCTACCAATTAAAAAACGGAATCCATAGGAATGGAGTTCCGCTTTAATAGAGTCTAAGAATTTAATAGTTTGGGGGTTTCTACGCTGCACGATACCACCTACCTTCTTACTCCTTATATATGAGCCGACATACTTGAAACAAGGCGATTTACCAAAGTCCTTGAAACGATCTTTTTATGCAGGGATCGAATGAAATTGCTCTTTAACTTGGCGTAAGTGGCATTTCCCATATTAATATCTTCGTAGACATCTACTTCGACTTTGCTGCGGCATTTAATAATAAACACCTGATCGAAACTCTGCTGTCCCTTGCTAGGGGGTTGAGCCTCACCTTCAGAATTATAATACATTCCTCTACCATCAGAACACACAGCCAGTAGATAATTCTCATTGTTCCATTGGGCAGTAAATTCCGTAGTGTCTTGATTGTAAGCACTAGTCAACTCAATAATTTTATTATTCTTTCCCACCATTGCAACATTGTGGCAAGGAATACGAATGCCCTTGACCGATGTTGAAGTATCCAAGAATAGGAGCATTGCATTGCATCCAGTATTATCACGAAGGTACTCCACACAGACATTCGTACTCATTCGCTCATTCAGGGAGTATGAAGCCTTTGTCCGTTTATTCACGATGCGAGTTGGTCTGCGTACACCAACATCATCGTCATCTCCATAATAATTTCGTGAGATTGGACTACCTGAAGTGGAGCCGTCTGAAATTACCACGCAGTTTAGTATCTCGATTTTGTTCTTCTTACGGAAATCGGTCAAGATTTGGTTTGCTGCAATCATTGCATCATCTAGTGGAGTATCGCTAAGACGCAAGCAGTACGGCGTGTTTGGACAATCGCCACCAAACTTGTAGCCCAAGCCGCCAAGTATCGCACCCAAGAAGAACAGGTGTCGCATGGCATTCATGTGTTCCGTCTTACGCATTTTGCTAGATGCGAAGTTGTACAGGTGGAATGGTTGTGCTGTGATAACACCAGTTTGACCGTAATTGGACTGAACATCCTGAATAGAGAACAGATTCGTACTCATTTCATCTGCCGCTTCAGAATACTCTCGATACGACTTGTTGTCATCATCATCAGAATTAAAATGCAAAACTGGGGTGTTCGTACTGAACGCATACACTTCGTATGGCACACCGATGCGACGAAAGAAAGATGTGAGAATATACATTTGCTTCACAACATCTTGGACGAGAGGTTGCATCGAGCCGCTCCAGTCAAGGAACACCACGAAGCCGTGATTCTTGCCGTCAGGCTTGATTGTGAAGTGCTTGAAAATATCTTCGCTCCACTTGTACTGTGTAAGCAGGTTCATGTCCAGTACGCCAGTCTTGGCGGTCTGATTGCGATGGTGCTGTTGAGCCGCCTTCTTGGTCAGGAACACCTTGACCATTGCATCGACTGTTGCATTGGCTTCATTGGTGAACTCATTGTATAAGCCCATAATTTCATCTTTTGCCGTCTTGGTTTTTGGCTTGGAGTTGGACAAAGATTTATCCATAGCAGCCATGATCTCGGCATGAGGAACAATAATTTTTTGAAGATTGTATTCGGGAAGATAGGCAGGAGTATCCTTGTCCCCATAATAATTATCTTTAACCTTGCTGTCCAACCACTTCTTTTGTGCATTAGCCGTGAACGATTCAGGTGCAATGTTGTGACGCTGCTCGGACTGCTCTCCCTCTATCGATTGAGGATCGCCATCACCATTAGTTTCGTATTCGCCATCTTCACCATTGCCGCCCTTTGTTGCCTTGCCCTTTGGTCGGTCACTTGTTTCAGGCTCTTGATTGGCTTCCTTCTTGGCTTCTTCCCACAGACGACGAGTCACCGCACACACTTCCTCGAAAGTCTGTGCCGACTCAACATCATTGATGATGGCTTGCTCCTCGGCACTAAACGGAATCTGCGTTCCTAAGTGCTTGCCGATCTTGAAATGCAAGTTGGTACGATCAATGATTCGCATCTTGGTGTAGTCTGCCTTGCTCAAGTCACCAAACATTTCGTTTTCGGCAAGCCACTTGTAGCCCTTGTAGTAATCGCTACGCAGTCCTGCATACTTCTCTTTGATGAGTCGTTCAATGCGAGCATCTTCCACGATGTTAAGATACATGGCGGCACGGCTCTTGTCATCATTGCTTGCTGTTGCACCAACAACAGAGTCAATGAACTGCTCCATGCCTTCAGGTGGCGTATGGAGTGCGTGGCTGACTTCGTGTGACAGGAACAAGTCATACGCTTCCTGTGTCATGTCTGACCAGTCAGGCACAGTCAGGACACGACTCTTGACATCCATTGATGCCGTTTTTGCCTTTCGGTCAAAGATCACCGAAAGGTTTTCTGTTGACATTAGTTTTGCGAAAGTGCTATGACTGCCGTGAGATTGTTGTGAGATTGGTTTCATGTGAGTATTGTAGCAAAGATTTGGGTGGTGTCAAGTAGGTTTGAAAGATTTTTACAAGATTTTTAAAATAAAATTCCTCGCCCATTTTCATGGACGAGGAAATATGGAAAGATATTAATATACTGGATTTCCCTGTTTTGTATTAAGATAATTTGCATACTCAACAACTTCAGGGATTAGATAAACTCCGTACTCAGCCGACTTTCGTGTTTTGTCGTGTACAATCCAAGTTGGTGCAGACTTGAATCCAAACTGGATTCCCATCTCATTCAACTTGTCACGCTTCACGGCTGCATAGGCAATTCCTTGATCCACTAGAAACATTACAAATTTCTTTTGTCGTGTTTTTAACGCAAGATAATTTGGTGCTATCTCTTTAACTAGATCATAATCACTCGGAACATTAATACTTATACTCATTTCACAATCTCCTTTGTTGTTGGTTTAGAATCAGTCCATTCATCATCGTCGTAGGTTCCATCATCTTCATCCGTGTCAGGGGGGTCGGGAAATGACCCCCCTGCCTGTTGCGAGAACGAATTACGCATTGTTGGCTGCATCCTGTTTCATTTGATTCTCATATTCGGCAAGTGACACTCCACCATTAGGATCAAACATACCCTTTTCAACAACAGGAACATCACCATTGATTGAGGGATCAATCTTTGTGTAGAAGTTCATGAATGCCGTCTTGGTTTCAGTATCGAAACGGCTCAATGCTCGCTCAATGCTGACCATGCGAACTTCCAAGACTGCATACAACTTCGCAATGGCTTCCAGTCGGCGAGTGGAAATAATCTCGCTGACTGCACCTTCATAGAATGCCTTGCGAATGGTTTCCGACCATCGTGTCAAAGCATCGGCAAAGTCATTGTCACGCTTGCCAAACGCTTCCATCTTCTTGATGAGAATACGCTTCTCCGTGCCACGAGGAGCATACTCTTGCTCGTAGGTGAAGTCGAAGCGATCCAAGAACGCTTCGTTCAAGATGTTAGTTCCTACGAAGCGTCCATCGTCGCTGCCCTTGCCCTTGGTATTGGCTGTGGCAAGAATGGTGAAGCCCTCAACAGGACGAATCCACTTGTTGATCTTCTTCAAGAACACGCCCTTGCCCTCAAGCACAGGCTGTAAGCACATGATCTTGTGTGATCCCAAGTCCACTTCGTCGAGGAGAAGAACGCCGCCGCACTCCATCGCCTTTACGACTGCACCATCTTGCCAAACCGTATTACCGTTGACCAGTCGCATACCGCCCAACAAATCATCCTCATCAGTCAACTCGGTAATGTTCACACGAAACAGTTGACGCTTTTGCTTGGCACAAATCTGCTCGATCATGGTGGTCTTGCCATTGCCCGACAAGCCAGTCACAAACACAGGTGCAAACTTCTTGGACGAGATAATCTTTGCAATCTCGTCGTAGTGTCCCCACGGAATGTATGTGGCATTGACATCAGGAATCAACTGCTCATGGGATTGCGAGTTGGTCATAACGGCTTGCATTGTAGTATCATTCATAGTGGAATCCAGTAAGTTCTGCTCGTCTTGAGCGATTGGTGGAAGTGATAATCCGACAATAAATCCATTCTCAGTATCAAGTTCAGGGACATTGAATAGTCCACGACTGACTCGATTTTCAGGAGTGACTGCCCAAAGTGGTGTGACTCCAAGTCCCACACCTTTTGCAGCCACAAGAATCTGTTCACGGCTCAACGGATTGGTGTAACCCAGTCGTTGCATTTCTTTAATTACGAGTGATTTTTTTGAGTGTTTCATATATGTTCATCTTAGTCGAAGTTGTTTGGTTTGTCAAGTGGTAAACGGAATAATTTTAAAATTATTTTTTATCTCCGTAGATTACAGGTTGTTGGCAAGCGTTCTCTGCTTGCAGTTGGATGTTCTCGTCCACTACTTTATCCAAGATGCGACAAGCACCGTGAATGCGCCCATACAAAGCACCAACCATTAACATGGAAGTTTCGATAAACTCCCGCACATCCTCATTATCTTCGTTGGCTGCCTTCAGAGTTTCTCCGCAGTTCATCAGCGTAAAGATGGCTAGTGTCATGCCGATAGACTCGTCATTCGTCATCACGCCTTTGTTGAACATTTGCTTTACATGGTCAGGGCAAATAGCGTGTGAATCTTCAAATCGTTTCCATTGATCTTTTGTCATTGTATCAGTTTCTTTCTTGTTTAATAATTGTCTGCGTCATTGTATCCATCATACTCTAGTGGAATCGGTTCAGGATCATACTGATCTTCATCATCAGCATCTAAACTCTTATCTTCATCCTCTAAGTCAACAACATCCATTTCGTCGGTTTGTGATCCATCGTCTACTTTGATATCATCTTCGATATCGTCCAAGTCAATATCATCATCCAACACAAAGTCATCCGAATCTCTGTCAAATTGTTCACGATAAAATTCTTCGTAGTTCATTATTTTGTTGCTTTCTTTTTAGTTGCTTTCTTTTTACTAAGTTTCTTTCTAGTCTTTTTTTGCTCAAACTCATCCACGATATATTGTAGACTTTCGTTTACAGATTCAAATATGTAATCTATGTAATTCATATCACAAAACTTTTCCAAGATCATTTCACAGTCTGCGTCAGTTAAATGTTTAGAATTATCACACATTCTTACATCTGAAATATCCCAGTATGTTGCCATTATTTTTGGATCATAGCCATCAGCCATGCTTTTCATAAAGGCGATTTCATCACTCATTTTTCTCAATCTCATTGTGTTTCCTTTTCTGTTTCTTCTTGTTCTTGACCTTCAACAAAGAAGGTATCTTCTATGATCCAACGCATTGCCGCATTACATTCCATCAGTAAATTCTTGAATACTCTCTGCATTGCACGATCATCAGGCAACACATCAATCATTCCTGCCGCCGTCATAGAATTTAATTCAGTATGTAACTTTACAAACTTCTTCACATTAAATTTATTTTTATTCATGTCGGTATTGTAGCAATGTTTTGGTTAGTGTCAAGTGGTAAATCAAATAATTATTAAATTTATTCTGCTTCATCCAAGTCACCACGATCACTCTTGGCGTTCTCCATTGCATACTCATAACACTCATAGAACACATCGGATGCCTCTGTGTTCTCGTCTGTGGTTGGTACACCATTCGGATACATGAAAGTCTTGTGACTGGTCATATCTTCGGAAAACATAACGATCTCGTAGATGAGAACATTTTCGCAGACTAGATCAGAGCCATCTTGTGGTTCTGTGGTATCCAATTCCCATTCCTCTAGTGCGGTGAATGTAAACACTCTTGGCGTTCCAGTATCTACTGGGATATCTCCGTAGGTAAGTTCCAATCCATCATATTCGGTTGTCTTTTCTAGTTTCTTAATCATTATGTAATCTCCTCTTGTTCGGGTGAAATTGTAACAGCAATCATATTGTGTGTCAACAGATCAAATCCATTTTCTTCTAATTTATTTTGAATTACTTGTTGCATTTCATTTATAATATCTTGAACTACAAGATAATCTGCTTGAACAAGAAATTCTACTTTAACGATAAAATTTTTCTTATTATTCATCATACTGTTTGTTGTCCTCTACATAAATCTCATCAATGTCTATTGTGTAAGGTGGTGAAATAAACCACATTTCGTCTACTTCAGTATCATATTTCTCCATTGCTTCCATGTAATGTACTGCTTTCTGTATTGTGATTGGTGACTCGCATTCAAATTCCACAACAAACGGAGCGCAGTTATGGAATTGAATCATGGCAGATTGTGAATAAGGTTTACTTTTTCTCAACGAAACACCATACTTTCTCGCCTTTGATCTTACGCAATTTGAAATACTTGGAATAATCCAAGACTGGACAATCAAATGCTTTCTTGCGATTATTCAATTCTCTACGCAATTCTCCATGATCATTGCCGTATAGAGATTGTGTGTCGTTAATCCACACAATCTTCTTGCCTTCGTAGTGAACTTCGTGAATACCGAATCCATCGCCCAACAGAGCAGGATATTTCAATATCCGAAAGTTGAATGTAAATGGGTTTTTATATGTTTTTGTTTTCATGTGCTGATTGTACCAATAAAGTTTTGTTGTGTCAAGTGGGTTTTGAAATAATTATAAATTTATTTCATCGTCTGCGTTCATTGATTGCCGTTGCCCTTCGTATGTTTTCCTTGTCTGCTGAATTGATCAATACAAGTTCGGGTGCTGTTTTGTGTGACCAGTCCATGAAGCCAACATATCCTGTAGCCTTAGAACATTTCACACAAGTATCGGTGTCAGGCAGACACTCTAGTCGCAATTCTCCAATATCATTTCCGCATTCTGTACAATGTTTCAACAATGCCATCCTTTCGTGAATGATTGCTTGATTGTTTTGCATTCGACAAACTTGTCGGCTGCATGGTGCATCTTACGCATCTTGATTGTTCCCCTGCCCACAGCACAAGGTTTCGCTGTGTGCAGGACAGGGGAACGCAACGCTACTCCTTCTCTTTCGGCTTCAAGATCAAATCTGTCAAGATGTCGCTTGCTCATCTTCACCGTTTCCGAAGATAAATTTATCCATCATAATATCTTCCATTGTAATGTGCTTTGCGATTCTGACTTCTTGCTTAAATTCCATGTTATTAAATTCGCAGTAATGAATAATATCTGCGATCATGTCGCTTGGATTCTCGTACTCGTAGCCCCACTCTTTCATGGCAAACTTCATAAGAGATTGGATTCTTCGTGCCGCATTTTGTTCAACGCTCATTTGATTTGTTGTCCTTGTGTAATTCGTTTTCTTCCATGACCAGTCCAATATACCAATACAGGTAATATCCCAATACAGGCAATGTAAAGCCTACCACAATACCACTAATCAATAATAAAATGTTACTCAAGGTCTACCGCCTTTGTTGCATACCAAAAGTCGTGGCTGTTATCTTTAGAAAACTCTTTCAGGAAATCTTCTTCTGATCCATCATAATAATAAAACATTTCATCCTCATCTTCGTGATTCATGTCAAGTGTTCCAATCTTGGCATCAAACTCTACATCGTCATCCTTGTAATGAATCTTCACCACAAAATATGTGTCTTTTTCTTGGTTCATGTTTTAATCAATTCCTTTTAAGATACGAATTTCCACAATAGAATTATTACGGAATGAACGCCACTCCTCAATATCCAAGTCAAAGATTGTCGTAGAAGTAGAATTAGAATAGAATCCACCATTATTATGATTATAACGACGATCACGCCACTCTTGTGGCATCAATTCAAGGTTCATCGTGCCACGCAGTTTACGCAACGATCCGTCTGCCTTCACAAAGGTTACTTGTAGGTAACCCTTGAATTGCTTTAGAGTGTCAAGTGCTTCCTTGTTCCATTCTTGTGTTAGTGAACTCATTGTGTATCTCCTTCGGTTTGGGGTTTAGTATCCAGTTCGCCACATTGCGCCAATTCAAGTCGTAGCATCATATTTTCATTCTCCGCTGCTCTCAAGTGCTGATTCAGTCCAATGATTCTGCCAAGTGTAATGCCAAGATATTCCGTAGTCTTTTCACACAAGAGTGTGAAATTGTTGACTGGCTCAGCCTCGATATTTTCGCTGATGCTGCCAATAAACTCAAGAGAGTCTGACATCTTGTCCACGATATCTTTCACATCACGACACAGGTCAACAACTTCTGCAATATCCATCGGCTCGTTGTACAGGAACCCCATAGAAACTTCTTCGGGTGCGTTCTGTACAACATGGTTAATAAATTCATTGTAAGTAGGTTTCATCGGTAGTAATCCTCTCGGTAATCGGTTGTGTCCATTTGGAAGTCATAATCTACATCATCAATCACGCACTCTTGGTAGAGTTCGTTCATATATTCGTTGTATTCGGGTTCGTCGTTCATGTGTGCATTGTAGCAAAGTTTTGTGGTTTGTCAAGTGGTAAATCAAATAATTATAAAATTTCTTCAACTTCGTCTAGCCAACATTCGTTGTTAAATGACAGATTAGAAGTTAATTGCTTGGTCTGATCTGTTACTTCGGCAACGATCCATTCGTTGTCATCTTCAGGGTTTGCATCACACTCAATGATGATATGAAGTCTGATTTTCTTTGGTATATTATTATTTGGTGTATTGTTCATAGTGTTCTCCAAGGATATGCCCATTCTTGCAGTTCGATTTGTTCAGCCACAAACAGTTTAAGTTTGCGTGTGCTTACCAATAGTGTGCCTCTGTTGTGATGAGTGAGTTTGTACATCCTCACCTTTTTGCCATTCGGCGTTGAGAACATAATAACAGATTTTATTTTCAAGAATTTCCATCCTTGCTGTTCAAGCAATGTCCTGCATAATTTCACACTAAGTTCAGTCATGTTCTAGACTCCTAAGAAAATCATTGAACTCCATGTCAGACTCCATCTTATCAAAGTGTTCTTTGTGCAAGTCTGCAAAATTGGTTGCAGCATCAACACCCAATCTGTCAAGGTAAACTTCCAATAGTTTGGGCAATAACTTGATTCCCTGATCTGTCATCTTGCTACCTTTACGGCAATTCTCGGCTTCTGAAATAACCTGCCAGTTCACAGGATGATCCAAGCCACCCAGTACAATGGGAACAATGTGATCTATATGGTATTGGATTCCAAGTTCTTTTTCCAGTCTGACACACTCTGAAATTAGTTTACCACGCACAATCATTTCATCGTCTGTTAATTTAATATAAATTTGTTTCATTCGTGTTCTCCTCTTGAAGTTCGCATTTATCATGTTGATACGACTACGGACTGGGTTGTTTAATCGCACTCTACGCTGTCGTTCAGTATTCTCCGCTGTGTGAGTAGCGTCATATTTTATACGATAGGCTTTGATTTCTGCTGATTTGATTGCTCGATACTCTGCTCTACGCAATAATATCTTTGCACGATTTGCCACATAGTGTCTGCGTGAACACGCCGCTTGATCTTTTGGATCAGAGTATGTCATGGTGTCATGTTCTCCGCTTTGTGTACAATACCAACCAAGAACTTAGCCGACTCACAGGCGGCAATGAATTGCAGTTGATTGTACTCCTTTAGATTCCGTGCATTATCCTTTGCCTGTGCAATAGCCGCCGACTCTTGTGCCTCAATTATCGCAAGAGTCTTGTTGCGAGCATTACGCAATTTGGTGAATTGATCATCCAAAACGCCATCATACTCTTTCATTAGTATATTTCCTTTCGTTTGCTTGGCATTGACCGTTCATCCATGCAGACTCGTTTGCTTCGCATTGACCACTCATCCATGCAGACTCAATTAAATTCTTAAATGTTTCAATGGTGATATGAACATGATTCGTATGTTCGGGTGGAGTGAGTGCGAGTGCGATTTTAAGGAAATACTCTTTATTGATTTCCTGTTGTGTCATCTTCTCCATTATGCAATCTCCTGTAATTCTTTGTTTGTTATCTCTAGTTGTTCACACTTGCCACCGATCCATGCCATGCCAATGAGATTCTTGAATGCTTCAACTGTGATGTCGATGCGATCTTTGGTATGTTCGGGTGGTGTAAGCACGATGCCGATGTTTACGATGAAATCCTCAGACATTGTTGTTGGTTGTGTGTCGCTCATGATTTGATTATAACCTCGATTTGTTGTGCTGTCAAGCGATAAAACGAATCTTTCTTGGAATTAACAGAATATATTTGCACAGTAGACGGTACTTTATCACGCACCACTTCTGCGGAGAATACGGTTTCATTACGGATTGTATCATAGATGTTGGCTTCGCCTGTTGGCAAGCCGTTGCGTAACATATTAACTGCCATCTTGGTTGCCCAAGACTCTGCTGCTGCTCGTGTGGCAAAGGTTTCGTGTGCTTCCAGTTCCTCTGCGTCATCGCTGAATGGATTACAGTAGGTTCCTTCGTAGCGTGTGGGTGCGACTTGTTTCTTACGATTGAATGATAGGTTGCTCATACTAGTTAAACGATTTGGTTTGGAGTTTGTGACACCCATTTTCTATAATTTGTGTAATTTGGAAATCTTGTGAGAATGCCGAAAGAATTTTTTTGTGTTTTACAGTATTGTGTGAAATGCTGAATACCATCCGTACTGTACAGTTTAAGTTTAAGTTTCTTGTAATCTTCCCATGATATGATCCAATATTTTCCTTTATGGTACTGCATGATTCCCTTAAATACAGTTTCATGAGTTAAGAAGTATTTGTGCGTGTCAGGTTTTTGTTTATGGTGAACAATAACCCAACGCACACATTTACCATCACGCCTGACAATTTGACGAAGGAATACTGTATGCTTTCCGTGTTCAAATTCTCCTGTCATGCGACAGATTGAAGAACCGAATTGTTCAAATATGGTAGGTTTCATACTAATTTCCTGTCAAAGATTTGGTGAACGAGATCATTATTTTTTTTAATTTCATAAGTTTCTATCATACTAAAATACTGACTCACACATTCTGTTTGGTTTGAACCAAAAGCGTGTCCAATATGTTTACCATCATGTTCCACACGAATACAGTAATAACCACCTGATATTTTATACATAAAATTTTTACACGGAAGTGGTGAATTATTGTATGGTGTTACAATTCTCCATTCCCACATGGTAGGAGATACTTTTAGAGTTTCTAGCCATTTAGCACAAGAGTATGCAGACTCTCCTTCTAGTACGGTTCTACGCCATTTCATGGTGTGACTCCTTGTTCTTGTTTTTGCCAATTAACAAATCGCATGACAGTATCGTGTATCGTCATGCCGCCAAACATAAGGTCGGGTGTATTATCTCCAAAGGTTTTCACAGGATTAGGAATTGTGATTACATGAGTGACACAATCAGATTGTTTCGGATATTTCTTGATTCTGCCGTGTGCGTGATATGTGCCACCTTCAGAATCGTATTCGTTATATTGCCAGTCCCATTCTGTTGGGGATAACTTGCAAATTGATACAAAGTATACGCCTGTATCAGTCGAGTGTTTTTTTGCTCGCCATTTCATAGTGTAACTTTCTCCTGTTGTTTTTGCCAATTCACCACTCGCATCACAGTATCGTGTATCGTCTTGCCGCCAAAGGTAATCTGTTCAGGCTCACTTTCACTAATTTTCCAAACATTAGGAATTGAAATATAATAATTACTAGCCGCACCAAAAGATTTTGGATATTTCATCATCGTGCCGTGGGCGGTGTATGATCTGCATTCATCGCTTCCAAAGTCGTACTCGTCATATCGCCAGTCCCATTCTGTTGAGGATAACTTGCGAATTGATACAAAGAATACGCCTGTGTCAGTCGAGTGTTTTTTTGCTTTCCAATTCATTTGATGCAGTTCCTTATAATGTACCACCAAAAACAAAATCCTAGACTCCAAACAATTACTCTGCCAACTACCACGATCCAGTCGTACTTGTCTTTCATATTTCTATCCCATATCTTAACGCCATGAAACGCTGAACCACACGGAACTGCGTTTCTTCTACCACAGTTCCAATGCCCCAGTTTGGAGTACGACTGCGTATCTCGTAATAGTGTGGACTGAACTTTTCTAATGTGTTCGCATGAAACACATTGTTATGATGGAGAAATACTGTCCATTGCCAACTTGTCCTGCTGATCTTCACAATTCGCAGAGTGCCGCCCTTTACTTTGATTTCTCTTGAGTATTGCTTCATGATGTGATTGTACCAAAGGGGGTGGAGTCTGTCAAGTGGAAAACCAAATAAATTTAATAATTTTAATCTAATAGTTCGGGTGCAATAATCATCATGCCAAGCAATAGAATGATACAGACTACGACGATGGCGGCAATCAATATCATGTGCCGTCCTCGTAGAAGATGGCATTCAGGATGAACGACAGGCATCCCAACGCAAGGTAGCCGACCACAACGCAACACATAAACTTATACGCTAATTCTAACATACCACTTTCTCCTGTAATCCTAAAGATATTTTCTGATCCAATATGTTATGTTTCATCCAACGACTCCTGACAATGAATCTGATCACGGCAGGAACTAGACGCTTGCCTTTTGTGCCACACTCTGTGTCAAGCATGATCCAGTCCCTTTCCTTGCCGATGCAGCCCCACAATTCCTTGATGGTATACCGATTATGGTAGAATCTGCCTTCTTGTGCCATGTCCATGATGTCAACATACCAAACGCCATCTTGCAGAACCGCATGACCACGATAGAAGGTGTAGTCCCATACACCATATTCGTCAGGTTGTTCTGCCCTTTCCTGATAAGTCCATTGCCACAGCGCATCATGGTGCTTCACACGATTGGCTTGAAATTCATCGCCACACTTCAGAGTCTTTATGATACGGTCTTTCATGTTGGTTCCTTGTAGTCTGTTATAATGTCTGATATGGTAAGTTGTCGTTTTATATCTTCTACGGCTTCGGTTGGAGTCATGCCGTGTCCCACTATGCCTTCGATTTTGCCTACAGAGTATGCCTCACGCTTACGCCTAGCAATGTAGGACACACTCTGTCGAACACGATAATACTCGCCAAGTCCTTGCTCAAGACGCATGACCTCGACTTCCCAACGCAGTCGATTCACCGCACTTTCTTCGGTTGTGCCGTGTCCGACTAGATCATCATGCTCTAGCGACTCGGCAAGAAATGTGGTAACCTTTACAATATCAAAACCGTAGGTGGCACTATAAACATTGTCATCAGGATATGGGTAGGCGTTGTCGATCATTTGAACGCCTCTGATAACTGAATGTACTTCCATTCTTCGCCGTCCAGTCTGTCGTGCCAACACACTTCCTCTACGGCTTCCTGCGTAGGGTAGGCAGAGTGGGGTTGCCATTCTCCCCAAATGCGACTCTCCTCATCCAATCTGCGAACTAATAATAAAAACATTATTTGCCACCTTTCTCGTCGAGTTGTCGGTTCAGATCATGCAATGCACCTTCGGGATTATCACCACGACCAACACAGTCGTTTTCGCCATCTTGAAATGCAACCCACCATCTTGATTCGGTGATGCGTACCTTGCAGTTCTGCCATACGATTGTGTCTGTGACATGGCGATTGTAGTCCCTGACGGCTTCTCTTAGGTTCCTTTCGGCTTCCCATGAAGTGCCGCCTGTGCCAACCAAGCCATCCTCTTGTCGTGCTTCGAATACAATGTGTTCTAAGATGTGTCGTTGTGCAGTTGTCATGTTAGTGTAACGCTTTCGTGGTTAGGGTGTGACAGAATAAAATTAAAATTATCGGTTTTGCTCATAAGAGTTGTGGTGCAGGTGAAGTTCGGTGCGCCAATCATAGGTGGCAGGGTCGTTACCGTCCCAATGACCGTCATTAACAGCAACACCACAGCGACGATCCATGAGTCGTGCTTCCTGTTGGGCTTCAGAGCCATCATAGGGATTAACACTATGAAACTCTGCGAGTCGGCGTGTGGAATCCTCTTGATTCAGGATCATGGTATCAGCCTCTACCTCTGCCACCGCAGTCCACATGAGGCGGCAACAAGCCATGTCTAACTCGTCGGTAAACCAATAGAGTACATCACGAAACAGGCGATCTGTGCCGAATCGAAATATCGCTTTACAGTATCCGTCACCATCATGTCCTGCTGTGTGCAGGGGACGAAGGCGAGCATTGCGACTGGCAAAGGTCTGGGCGAAATCAGCGTACTGTGAGAGTGTTGGAGTCATGGTGTTCCTTGAGTGGGGTGCGATTTTGGCGAACATTCGCCGTTTTCCCCATCTTAGCCGCAGTTTAGTGCTTTGTCAAGTGGTAAATGAAGATTTTTTAATTATTTTTATCGTATGGGACTGGACAAAGTGGGGCGAAATGGGGCGAAGTGGGGGTGCAGCATAATATGTGGGTTTTTAGCCGAATATAGGGGTAAGAGTCTGTGCCTCAACTCGCAGCCCCTAGCAGCCCTCGCAGAGGCTCTCAGATGCCCTAGGAACTGTCCGTAGCCTTTTTCCTGCTCCAAGTACCCCCCAAGCGTGGACAACGCCTTGCCGCATTAGATACGGTCTGCCACGATCTGCGGAAATCTGCGGAATCTGAATAATTTTATGATTTTTCTCTTGACTTCCCCAAATTCGGCTGTATACTTGGATCAGACGCAGAGGTGCTACGGCTGTCCTCTGCCGTGTCCGAGTTATGGGCGGCTGTGGCGGCAGGGGGCGACTATCAACAGGCGAGTCCGATAACTCTGGCAGAATAATAATAAATAAAAAAGCCTCATCTCGGTGGCTCTAAGTCAGAGTCGGATGAGGCTTTGGGCGGGTGTGGCAGACACTCGCCTGAACTGGGATTTATACCACGCCTGACACTTTTCCCCCTGTTGAGGGTACTAGGCGAACAACGCAGGGTGAACAGGTGTCGCTGACACCCATGACAGAACAGATAGGTGTTGTTTATAAGCACTCACCTACAAGGTTTTATGACAGCACCACTCCATCCTTGTAGAACTTCTCGATCCACAACATGGCAGTCTTGATCTTGGCGAGTTGGGCTACCGACATGGTTGACAGGATGTCTGTGCCTACATCGTCAGGCACTTCCAAACCTTCTTCTCTGCGCAGGTATTGGCTGGAGATACGTGAGAAGATTGCCAAACGCACACCCACATGGCTTGAGTAGAAGGTAGGCATCATCTCCATCGTAATGTTGTACTGATGGCAGAAGTCACCAAACATGGGGCATTCCTCGTCACACGAGAACTTGAACCCATCCTGATTCGCATTATCGGTCAACGCCAACTCGTCACCAAGCGTGGTGGTGAAGTGACCATTCGCTTTGGACGGCATCGGTGCTTCCAACGCAGCCACAGCCCTGTCGTAAATATCACCTGCCATGATCTTCTTGTTCTGTATCGTAGTAATTTCTGAGAGATTATACATTGGAGTAGCCTTTCTGAAAGAGGAAGTGAGGGCAACGCTGCCCGCCCCTAGTAGTGTACACCATGTTCAGGTGGTTGTCAAGTAGAAAATTAAATTATTATTGTCTAGTCCGATAACTTCTAGAGTCCGATAACCCTATGGCAACTATCAACTTTCGGGGGCAGAGTCCGATAACTTGGGCAGCGTAATAATAAATAAAAAACCCCCCTGCCGTTTTACGAGCAGAGGGGTCAGACCTTTTAAAGATCGTCAGGGGGTCAGGCGTTCACCATCCACGCCTCCGCAGCAGCATAAGCCTTCTGCTTGATGGTGGAACCGACCCCGAACAGGTTAGACTCCATGCGAAGGCTGTCGTTAGAGTCCTCGCCCTTCACAGTACGCTCATGATCGCACCATTGCGTCACCGCATTCACCGCAGCCCAAAGTGAACCCGCAGACTTCACGCTTGTCTGCTTCGTGTCAGCCCAAAGGTTGGTACGCCATGCGTCGAGAACCTGCTCGTAGCGTGTATTGCCACGACCTGTAGCCTTTGGCGTACCATTCATGGAGTTATACACCTCCTGAAAGAACACATCCGCAGACGCAGCCGTAACCTCACGCTGTGCAAGCGTGTTGCAGAACGAATTGAATGAGGCAGCCTGACCCATTCCTGATTCAACCCATTGTTGAATCATGGCGAAGCGAGCCTTGCTACCCGAACCATGACGAATCGACGCAGTATCAATGCTGCCCTTCATACCTTGCAGAGCCATCATGTAGGTATTTTGGCAGATAATACGAACCGAGTTCAAGCCACCTGTGGTAGCCTGTGTGCAGTCATGGCTAGTGCCAAGAAAGAACCGATTGCTGACGGTGTCACGCTCATCGCCACCGATGTTGCACTCCCCAAGATCGACTTGGAAGAATACACGCTTGCCACCATTGAGTGAACCAACCTGAACACAACTAGTGCCACTAAAGTTAGTGATCTCATAGCACAGTTCAGCCAATTCATGGTTTTGGATGCTAGTGTAGCCATCCTTCGCCACTGCGAATACGCTGCCTGTGTCTTCACGCACAATGGCTCTGTAATCGCCACCTGAGAACGCAGCACCATCCGCACCACACGCCACGATGGGAAGCGTAGCCACAGTCCAATCCAAACCCGCCTTACGCATGATCGAGATCGGATCAGCAGTCAGAGTGGAACGGTCAGCATCAGTCACATTGTAAAGTTGAATCGACATTCTAGTATCTCCTGAAAGAGTTGAGTGAGAAGTGTCAGCGGGAACGATCCTGCTGACTTCCTCAGTTTACACGATGCTTGGAGTGAAGTCAAGCAGGTTACAAGATTATTTTTTATTTTTTTCGCATCCATTATAATACAGCAAGATACAGTCCGATAACTTACGCCGAGTCCGATAACCCCTTGGCAACTATCAACACGCAGCCCCTGAGTCCGATAACGACGCAAAAACCCCCCTGCCTCGTTAGGGGCAGAGGGGCGGTCACACCCGTGATCTTTTCCGATCCTCCTTACAGACCTTTGGCGTAGGTGTCATTCAGCCACGCCATTGCCTCAGCCAATTTATCCAACTGCTCCTTGCTCAAGGATTCCAATATCTCCTTGCCCTTGTATTCAGGCACTTCGCCCATGAGTACAAGGTGTTCAATCGCCAAACGCATCCCGACATGACTGTCGTAGAAGGTTGGGTAGATAACAAACTCCACATCATTGGCTTCATACACCGCCATGAAGTCAGCCTCGTCAATGGCAAACCTAAAGCCGTCAAGATCAGGGTTGGTCACTAAGAGCAGTTGGCATCCGAGAGTAGCACCGATGGGAAGATCGTATGGTGAGGGATCGCCGTGTTCAGTTTCAAGCAAGTCTGCCACTTTGGTGTAGAGGGCAACAGCCATGTGCTTCTTGGTTCCGATAGCAGTAATATCTGAGAGAGTAAACATTGTGTATCTTTCTGTAAGAGGTAGTGAGTGTCAGCACCTTGCTGACTTCTTCAGTATACACCACCGTTGTGGTGAAGTCAAGCAGGTTGGCAGATTATTTTTTAATTATTATTATCGGACTCTTGGGGTTATGGGACGAGTGACTATCAACAATCGCCCCGCTCACCCAACAAGGGGAACGGGGACGACTGCCCTCTTTAGATTGTCTGGCGGCGGCGGTTCAGTTCCATACCTGCCATGGAGATTTCATCAGCATAGTATCCTGCCTTCACGCCCTCAGGGTTGGCAAGCATAGCCGCCCTTGCATCCTTCATGGTATACACCAACCCTGCATCGGTGGCGTTGCGGCATCGCTCCGCATAGTTGGCAAAGTTCATGCAGTAAATCCCAAGGGAATTTAGTGTCCAATATTCGGATTCTATTACCCTCACGCTGCACCCCCTTCCATTGTGACAGCACCAACGCCCACAATGTCATGCTTCGCATGGAGTGCCTTACGCTCCTCCATCCAATTATCCATTACCGCATCACGGCAATACTGCCACCCTTCAATGAAGGCATGGCAACGGTTCAGGGCATCACGACG
>Ga0208916_10000159_pt1 | contig 32963 bp, 61 predicted proteins | sample DEB19_08_DNA_5_FD_184523 | JGI IMG/M metagenome (GOLD analysis project Ga0208916, IMG submission 184523) | Aqueous microbial communities from the Delaware River and Bay under freshwater to marine salinity gradient to study organic matter... | ecosystem: Environmental > Aquatic > Marine >... | reverse complement strand
GTTATCTGAGTGTAAATAGATAGTGCCAATGGCTCGACAGCTCTTACTATGAAGTTCTGTTGGTCTAGTCTAGCTGTTGCATAGTTATTATTCTCACCAACCCCTCGAACTGATGCTGGCACTCCGAATGTTGAGTCAATACGCTTGTTGGCTTGCTCGAATAGGTTTTTAAAGTCGATGTCCTTATTGGATGATGCAAATGGTATCCATTGGACTTTAGCTTCGCCTGGTTTACCTGTGGTTGGATCTATCGGCTGTGGTGTGTAAGTTACGTTGTTATTCTTGCCAGCACCTCTATGCTTAGCTTGCATGGCATCGACAGTATCGTTGAAGTCTTTATTAGTTGCAGCCGTTATTAGGAATTGTCCAGCAGGGATTGCACCATTTTCAAAGAAGCCTTTTTGGTAGTCAGCTATGTAATCGTCTAGTGTAGCCCATGCTCGTGAAGCTTCGCCAGGTGCATAGCCAGCATATAGATTGTTAGGATCAACGCCACCCGGTATAACCATGACTTCATTCTCAGTAAACTCTTGACTGCCTATATTGTAATAGGTCTTGCCGTCACGCCTTGTAATCGCAGGACGTTCAAGAAATGTAAAGCCGCCAATGTTCTGAGGTGTGATCTCGCCACCGGGTTTAGACTCTCTGCCCTCTTTTCGCCAAACTAGAACATACGTTTTTCTATGAACTAAGCTACTGACTGCTAGCTTTTCGAAGAATGCTACTGAACTGTCTAATTGGTTCGGGTGGTATAGAGCGTTAATTGTTGGCACGTTCTTTTGCGGTTTACCATTACCATCAATAGCAAATGGCATGATCTTTTTGAACTCATAAGATATAGCTTTAACGCTAGGATAGATTGAAGCGTATGCATCGGACTGATAGCAGTTTAGTAATGAATAGCCGGGATTCTGTTGAGCGAATGACGGCGCACCAATATAGTTGTGTTCCATCTTTAGACTCTTGTTAGTGAACGCTCCTGTGATTACTCCCATTAGTTAGATTTCCTTACATTTAGAATTACTATTGTTGTTTGAGCGATGATGCTAACTGCGATAAATGCTTTCCAGCCTAAATAAAGTTGTGCAACGTATGGAAGTCCTACGAATAAAAGAAATGCTAGATACAGCTCTGTTGCATTAGACTTAATTTTAGCTATGGCTTTTTTGATTTGGTGCAATATATTAGTCTCTGCTTATATACTACTAATTATAGCAGATAGTGTTAGCGTACTGACCAGCTATAATCTACGACTTGATTGTTAGCTGTTCTCTCATAAATAGTTGCTAAAGTATCTACTCCATCATCATGTTCATTCTTTGAACCAGCAACATAACCTAACACTTCCTGTGCGAACTCTGGATATTTGCTAGTCCAGTTAGGCGGCATGTAGACATTATTCTGCACCCATGCACTTGATGTTAGTATCCTAGCTTCTTTGTTAGAGTTCTGGGGTGTCCACTTAACGACAGTTTTTATATTACCTAAGTCTTTCAGTTCTCTTTCAATGTTTCGAGCATAGCCTTTACCGCCATTATTGCTCTCAAACTCTGCTTCGGTAACTTCACCACTGTTAATCATCTTGGCAACTTTAGGCTCTGTTATCTCTGCTTTCTCTGGCGAATAATAAACATCTGTAATATAAACTTTGCCATCTTTTTCACACCAGTTAATAGAACAAACATTATCTTTTCCTTGATCTGCTATGTCAGTATTGTTTTTCTTAATTGGTACATCTGGCAAGCTATCCCATTCAGAAAAGCCTTTATATAGTCTACCCTCAACGTCCATTGGCTTCTGTAGGTAGTTTGCTTTGAATACTTCTGGTCTTAATGTTCGCTTAGCTTCTATTAGCTTTTCTTTGCTCATAATGGTCGGCTCTAGCATTTCATCTTTGTCATTCATAGCAGGGAAGTCTATTGAAACAACATCATCACCGTAAAAGTCTATTACACGACCTGATAGATCAGCTTTAGCCCATCTCTGCATAACAAATATAAACTTATAGTTATCGCCATCAGCACGACTAAATAGCGTGTTCCGGAACCAATCAAAGTTAGCTTCATGCACTCTAGCATTCATAGCATCAACGTGGTTCTTAATAATATCATCAATAATGAAGTAGTCAGCTCTTGAGCCTGTTAATGCACTTGTAGGACTTGTTGCTCTATAAGATGGTTCTTCACTATTCTCTAACTCCCATTTACTTTTAGTTGCAAAGCCCTGTTTAATTTTGGTATCTGGGAAAATCTCTGGATATGGAACTCCGTCTTTACCTGAGTTAATTCCAAGTATCGTATCCCTAATCTGAGTTGAGAATGTGCCTGATAAGTCACCAGAGTTTGATGCACCAATTACTCGGTTGCGTGGGTTCTTGCCCATTAACCACATAGACAGGTTCTTAGCTGTAAAGCTTTTGTAGTGTCCCGGTGGTAATGATAAAACTAAGTAATGTTTGTCACTGTTTTCTATAAAGTCTTGTAGTGTTTCAGCTACGTTCTTTAGCAGTTTACGTTCTTCTGTGAAAAGTTCTGGATATAGCAGCTTCTCAAAATCCCAGAAGAATCGTCTAGCTAATTCCTTGCGAGCTTCAAGCCTGACGTACTCTGGTATTTGACTCATTAACAACCTCTACGTTTATTTCTGTTCTTGCTATTTTCTCGGACAATCTAATCAATAAACCAGCTATGTAGTATCTGACTATATATTGCTTTCTGTTCAACCCGTTATAACTAGTATTAATCCCTATAGTTATTTTACCAATATCATTATTTTTCATTAATTCCCTGCTAGTTTTTTGAGTTCTTCTACGCTTAATTCTGTGATGGGGTTTATGTTATGAGTGACTTCTTGCTTTTCAGTTATTCTACTTTTAAGTTTATTGTACTCTTTTATCGCACCTAGTTTAGATTTCAAGTCTGTGTGTTGAGTTAGCAAAAAAGCGAGTTGTTTATCTACGGCTATATCATTAAAGCCCGATTCTTCTAGTATCTGATTGATTCGATTGTAGACAATAACATTTGATAACAGGCGTGATGCCGATGCTTGAGCAGATTTATACCAGTTAGGTCTGTTAGTTTCTGGGTCGTATGCTTCTATATATGCTTGTGTACCATTTCCAAAAAACTCTACCTCAGTAGCATACAATTGACAAAACCTTTCTTGCTTTGGTGTCAGCTCTTTTGTTTGTTTTTCTTTACCCATGATTTTATTATACCTTACTATCTCTTTCACAATATTCACAACCGTCCATTAGAAACATTCCTCCAATGGTGTTTGCTCATCTAAATAACAACCAGTGGGTTCTATCTTACAACCACCACCGCCTGTTGGTCGTGTTCCTTGTGGGCAAGATACGGCTTTACTTTCCGTTACTTTCCGTTCAGTCTTAATTGTTTTCGGTTCAACTACGTTTGGCTTTGATTGTGTTACGTTCAGTTTACGTTCAATAGTTGGCGTTGTCGGTTCGATTACGTTTGATTTAGTTAATATCGGTTCAGGTGTTATTGATTTAGATGATGGGTCAGTTCTATTAACAATTGACTCGGCTGATAAGCTCTGTGCCGTTAAGACCAATAAACCTATAGCAAATAGGATAGCTAGTATGTAAATTGTTACGTTCTTAGTTTTCATAATAAAAGTCCGTACTAATTAAATTCTTAACTGGCTGATCGTACTTAATCTTCTTTGCTGTAGCCTTTAGAAACTTCTCAATCTTTTTAGTGTCAGGCTCATGGCTAATGAGTATTAAACTGTAGTTTTTGAAGTCTTTAGCGTACCTAATGATTGGTTTATCAAGTGACTTAGTATTAACCACTATTCCCCTGTTAATAAAATCATAGTTGTAGTAGGTTCTAACATCAACGTTGATGACGTTGATATTATTCCAGACTGAAACTCTATTTAGTTCTGGTAGACCTGATGTTTTAGCCATTTACTTTGCAAGCTTCCTCATAGAGTCGGATAACTCTTAGATAAAGTTTATGATCGTGTTTCTGCAAGTAGTCCATGTTACTCTCATTATACCACTAATCTAATCGGTTTGAAATGCTTTAGGTATTTCGAATATATATGTTTATCGTAATATCCTTGTATTCATGGATATTTGGTTGCGCCGTCTGATTAGCTCTTGACGGCTTAGGGGTGTTGCGTTTTCGATGAACTCCCTGAACTGTAACCTCTCTATCTCTTGTCTTACGTGAAGCCATTCAGCGCGTTTACGAGCGTTTAGGCTGTATAAGTCGTAGTTAGCCTCAATAGTATCTATTGCCCGTGCTGTTGCCTCTACATTAACACCGGGAACAAGAATAGCACCCTCGCCTATTCCCTCTCTTACATGAGGCGTGTCAACGTGTACGCTTGGTATTCCGTACCCTGCCGCTTCAATAGCTGACATTCCATAGGTTTCATAACGTGATGGAACGAGGAGTATTCGGGTTTGCTTAAAATACTTTTCGACTTCTTCTGGTGATACTCGTGGGTGTAGTTCAATGTTAGGTATATCTTTTACAGCTTCCTCGATGTTTTCAAGTCCATGCGTAGGCTCTGCTGGTGAGCGTACAATAATAAACCTTTTATTCGGGTAGAGTTTAGCGAGTTCAGTGACTGTTTCAACGCCCTTGTTTTTTAATGACGAGAGAAGCGTATATGCGTCACCCTTTGTGTATGTTTGTTTAGGGAGTGGGCTGATAGGAGGGTGAATGACTAAAGCGTTAGGCTCTCCCCATTCAATAGCGGATGTTCGACTGTTATAAATGCCATAATCAGCTTCTTTAAGTCCTTGTACAATGTTACGCCCGTATCGTGGTGGCGTGTGAACACTAACGATAGATACTGCTCCAGCCATTCGTGCTGAATGAACCGCAGCGAGTGATAGTTCGTTTTGCCCTATTACGACATCAGCTTCTAGCCCCATGAGTTGCCTTGATATAGGGCGTGGGTTCGTCTGAATATCCAAGACGTTTGAAGCCTCGATTGGTTGAACCTGTACTCCCTCGAAAGTATACGGTTTTTCTGTCTTAGTAAGAACGTGTTTTGCCCCATCTACAATCTGCATAGTACGGTGTAGAGACACTTCGCCGCCCATATTCCACTCTGGAGGATAGCCGTGAGATAATGCTACAACTGTTTTCACTGGAGCGCCTTTCGTGCCTTTTCTAGCCCTTCGCCGTCTCGCCACGTTTCAAAGGCTTTCTTATCGAGTTCACGCTTTATTTTATCGTTAGCTTCCTCATACGTCTGGTCGTTAGGTGCTTTTTTGTTCCAGCGGTGGAGGTGAGTGAGCTTTACATCTTTCAAATAAATGAGTTGCGTTAGCTTTCCTAGTTCTCGCCAGGCGTTATCGCAGAATAGGTGACGGCTTCCCGGTAGTCCAATCCAGCCTAGCTTTTTGTACATTTCAATAGGTACTACAACGTGAGTAGGGAGGTCTTGCCCGTGTAAATGCTCAAGCCCGTCGCTTCCGTAGACAACACCTAGCTTGTTATTGAGAGCCTGTATCATCTTTACGTCCCAGCCGATAGTTTCAGGGAGTACATCATCGCCTAGAATTGCGATGTGCGTAAAGCCTCTTTCTAATGCGAGTTGTGCAAGCTCGTCAAGCGACTTTGTGAAAAATAGCCTATCGCCTACGATAATCTCGGCGTTTTTAATCTTTAGATAGCCGTTTAGCTCAGGGTCGTCCATATCAACCCGTGCAAACACCTTATAGTCACCTGTGCAAGTGTTCTCTAGTGCTTCGACTAACCTTTTGAGGTTGTGTGGTCGTCCTCTCGAAGGTACTGCGACGGCTAATTTTGTCATGATGTTACTCCTTTATCTTTTTCATACTGTGATGGTTCTGGGAGTAATTCGTGTAATTCAGCCATAAACATACTCGTAGACACGATGTCATTGCTCACAAACTCTTCACCCCTTATTTTGTGGTCTGCTCGTAGCTCTGGGTCTGTGATAAACATACTGCCGTAGAGGGATCGTGCGAGTAGGGTTCTAAACTGCTCTCGTGAGTGGTCTTGCGTAATAATGTCAGACATTTGCTTGCGCTTATCTCTGTCCATAATCATCGGGGTGTGCATATCGTAATCGAGCGTTGGTAGGTTGCGGCTTTGTAGCCATTTTCGGGTGTAATCTCGGTTGGCTTGGTGCGGTCCTCTACCTGTTTGTTTCAGTTCACCAGCGTACCAGTTTTTTATCTCGATAGGTGCTAGGCAGAATACGTCATCATAGGAGAAGATAAATGTTTCTGGGGCTACCTCTAGACCTGCTCTAATCTTCATCTCAGCGTCTATATAGCGGTTGGGGTGCGGTCGGGCTTTAACGTGGGTTACGTTCTGCACCCAGTCAGGCTTATCTCCACAGAGGATTACTTCGCCGTTCCATTGTTTGATGTTTTTCAAGGCTCTGAGTGTGTATCTTAGCTCTAAACCGTTATCGTGGGTTTGCTTGAATGGAATTAAGATTGGAAGCTTCATAATCGGGTTATTGTTTCGCCATCATCCATAAATGGTAGTAAGGTTCTATTTTGTTTTATGCGAGTTGTCCATGCAGCTTTACTGTTAATAACTCGCACTTCAATACCTTGCCCCCTAAGTTCTTTCGCTCGCTGTTTATCTTTTGTAGTGCAGAGACAACGGAAATAGCCTATAGTTCTCATTTCGCTGAGTACATTTTTTCTAATTTGATTCGACATTCTTTTGCCTCTTCTAGTGTTTTAAAGCTTCCACCATATATTGTTTTACTATTATAGCTAATTCTCGTTCGGTATCTCTTAAACTTTTCATCATATACAACCCCATGGATACCAGTAGTGTTTGTTTTTCTTAATTTTCTATTGCGCTGTTGTTCTTGTTTAGAAGCCCACCTAACATTTCCTGGCTCGTAATTTCCATTAGTATTTATCCTGTCAACCGTATGTTTCAAAGATGGTCTATCACCCATATAGTTCTCAAATTCTTTATAATTTTCTCTCCATAGTTTGCAAACTATTATTCCTCTACCACCGTAATAGTCATATGCTTTGCAATTTTTATTTTCACATCTTTGAACAATGCCTTGCCATATAATATATAATGGATGTATTTTTTGTAAGTATTCTTTCCTATAATGGTGTTGACAATAACCTCTTACTTTTTCTGCTTTTTCGCAGTTTGTTATGCTACAATTCATATTAGTCTCCTTGTTGTGTTTAATCTCGCACAAGGGGGCTTTTTTGCCCTCTCGTTACTACAATTATACCATGTTCATAATGCCCTCGACAATGCTATTGAGCCACCTAACACGGCAAAGTATTCCATGAAGTTAACACCCATGATTAAGCTGATTGGTATTGCTATCCATACGGCAAGACATACTGCACAATCTGGTAAACCTAGCTCTCTTATATCAGCTAGTAAGCCAAGTGGTCCATCGTACTGAGCCAATAAGGTAGATAGAGCGTAGGTAGCGAATACAGCGATGATTATCGGCATAATGTACTCGATCGGAATTGTGAGTTTATCTTGTGATTTCTAGCCATGTAAAACACTTCGTCTATTCTTATTATACGCCTTGATAGTATCTCATCAGCAAAGTCTTGTAAATTGGCTTTGCGACTCTGATTATAATTGTGAAAGCATATTGTTTGTTTATTATAGGTAACTAATACGGTGTTCTTATTGAATACAAATATAATCCCACTGATACACTTTTGCATAGCTGAGTTATAACACTTAGTGGAGTGTTTTGGCAATAAGCCCTGCTCTCCTACTACTCACCATGATCGATAATCTTAGTCTTATGGAAGCCCAATGTTATTTCGTTATTGCCTAGGTCGTAGCCTCTGTTTCGGTTCTTTTGGATTGAAACACCGATTAAGTCTGGATGTTCTTCTTGCCGTGAAACCATTAAAACAATATCTGAATCTTGTGCAATGTATGAACTTCCACGCAAGTCATCAATGCTTGTACCCTCGCCTTTCCGAGTGTGCGATATTACCATGATTGGTATGTTGTGACGATGTGCGTTCTTTTGAAACTCTTTTGTAATTCTTCCTAAATCTTCCGATACGTTGTTCAATTCTCTTGTGAAGTGGTGCAAGTGATCAACAATTACAAGGTTTATATCTAACTCTTGGACTGCGTTCGCTATTAGCCCGTCAACACTTTCCCAGTTGAACTCGTCGCTACGTTGAAAAGCCAACAGTGCTGCATGGTCTGAAAAGTTGTCGTCGATAAACATCATTCGGCTGGTTAGCTGTGTGCGTGTCATTTCCATTGTTACGAACAAAACTCTTTGACCACTCGCTAGCATTTTTTGAGCCATATTTACGGCTAGGCTTGTTTTACCATTACTGGTCGCACCCCCGATAATTATTAGTTCGCCAGCTACGAAGCCTTTAGTGAGCTTGTCGATTGATGGATAGCCAGATGACAGCCCTTGCATTTTGCCCCAGTTGTCTTTCAGCTCTTGCGCTTTTTCTAAGTATTGCTCGGATGTTATCAAGCCATAGTTCTTTTTGGCGTTGTCAGCATCTTTTGAGATTCCGTTAAGTAGATAATCGTCTAATTCCTGCCGTTCTTTTGGATTGAGTTTGTCTAGCTTTTCTTTCAAATAGTCAATATTGTTCACGACTGCCCTCCGACTGCTTTGTTGTATTGCGTTTTATTACGCTTAAGAGCCTGTTGACTGCGTTCTATGCAGTCAGTGTATAAATGGCACGTATCACATTCAAAGTCGTGACTGTGAAGCTCCTGAGCTGTTTTTAGGTTTCCTATAATCGACTGCTTAATCTTTATAAAATCTCGGCAGTGTTTTATATATTCGGCTGTTGTTTCATTTCGTAAGCGCATTTTGTTTTTCCCTTTCCATTATTGTTCTTTCTAGTAACGACATTTTCTTAGTCGATGATTCTGTTAGCCATTTATCGAACTTGCTATCACGGATTAAATTATCTATCGACATCTGCTTATTTTCGATGTGCCATTTAGATTTTGAAAACCTTTGAGCTGCTTGCAGGATTTCGGATTCGCTATTTTCCTTTAACCTGCGATTGATAAGCTTGATTCGATTGACTGTAATCTTTTCTCGTGGATTCACTATTTCGATTATTTCCAATAATAAAGACTCTGCTTTTTTATTAACTTTATCTAACCTAACCTTACCTAACCTAACCTTACCTAGAGTGCCGTTATCGGTACGTTTGTGTACCGTTTGTGTACCGTCATCTGTTATAGCGTTGTCTTTTCGCCTTTTTAGCCACTTAGGTTCTTCTATTTTCTTTAATTCTGCAACGTCGTCACGTAACTCAGTGTAAGAACCATTTTCGTTCAATCCGAGCATAGATTTTTCGTTCTTATATTGAGTTTCCTTGTACATATCAGCACGAATTAAATTGTGGTTAAGCCAATGTTTTACAACTAATACACCATTATCGAAACTAAGTATAAATCTTTTTGCAATTAGTAGCTTTAGGTCGTCATCGTTTGAGCCAACCATTCTTGCGATTTGTTTGGGTCTACCAATAAATCCATCGTCGTCAGCGTACATATTTAAGTGAAGATACAAGGCTTGTGAAGAAGATGGCATATCTACAAAAGCATCACTCTGCACTATGTCGGTGTTGAACATCCTACGCTTTGCCACGTTTGCCCCCTTTCCTAAACTGCTGTTTGTGTTTCTTGGCTTTCTTTTCAAGCTCGGGGAACTCTTTTTTACGCCATACGGTATAAACTCCGTATAGTTGTTTTGCTGTATATTCTAGCTCCTCGTAAGAAGCATATTGTGTTGCCCAGCTTATTATCTTGTCTGGTTCAAGTTCGTAATCTTCCATTACTTAGCCTCTAGTCTCTCAATATAAAGCCTGCCCAGTTTTGTTCTAGGTACTATTGTTTTAATGTTTTCCATAAAAGAAAATCCCCCCATGCTTTCGCATTTATGGGGGGTCGCCTGTAACCCTATTATTGTAGCAAATAGACTACTAAATGCAACCCCCATTTTTTATAATGTTGGAGTATCGCATTGTTACAGACGATACTTCACTCAGATTATATACACAATAACTTTGACTTGCAAGTACGGTATTCTAACTTGTTCAATAGGGCTATCAATATGATACACTAGATTGATCCACCAGGACGCAGAAGATTTTGAACCTTTCATCTGCTAAAGCCACTGGTGGATTTTTGCTTGTGTATAACTTTTAAATAATCTTTGATGAAACTATTTACATTCTATTATGCGTATGTTAAGATTAAAGTACAATAAAAGAAAGGTTTAAATAATGAAAATATCAACAACAATCAAAAAAGAAGTCATCGAGGCTTATGAAGCTGCCGGGTTCACGCAGACGAACGACGGTGTTCTAAAAATGGACGAAATCCAAATCAATGTATATGACAATTACGTGTCGGACGCTGAGGGTAACGAAATCAGCTACGACGAAGCCGTAGTAGATGCAGGAGAGTTCTAATCAGTCGAATAATGGTCAATAATGAAATGAGGAGTGCAACAATGAAAATATCAATCAAACAACTAGGAATCAGCAAGCATATCCAAGTCCGTAAGATGGGCAGTTACGAGGCTCAGACAGCTAGGATAGAGGAGAAGTTCCGGCAAGCTAATGCTAGGCATCAAGACGTTAAGAAGCGTGAAACTATCGATACGCAGATTATGAGCTTTATACCGACACGCAACAATCAAGCAATCGGCAACTTCCCGACTGGCGAAAATGAGGCTGACTATGGCTGCTAGAGCAACAATAACTAAGCAAGTTACCGACATGGCTAAATACGGCATCACAGGGGCTAATAGATGGGCTGGCGATGTCATCATCAAAAGCGATCAATCCATCAACGTGCATGGTAAGTATTTTCCGACAGAGAAACAGGCTAGAGATTATGCTAATAAGGTTGCTAAGGAGCTAGCATGAAAGGCAACCTAACTAAGTTCGACATCATGTACCAACGCTTTGAAGTTGATATGAAAGCGTCTAACGACCCACAAGACAAACGAATGTATACAGTTGATTACGAGATCAAGCCAAGCAGTCGAGCCGTTCTAATAGGCTCTGTGAAGCTAATGCTGGATAGATACGACACGCAAGGCGAATACCTATTTCAGCAAGAACATCAAGTTTTGTTTAAAACTATTGAAGATAAGATTGAGGAGTGGATTTATGGATGAAGAATTAGCTGGCAGATTATTAGTGGCATATTCTAAAAGAAGTCCACAGCTAGATATACTAGCAGAACAGATGTTTATTTTTAGTACTCAGCATGGACTTCCACCAGATATGTTTTTATCTAAGATTGATGGCCAGCAATTACTTGATTTAGATGAGAAAACCTACATTGTCAGTGAATATTTGAGCAAAGTCTTAGAACACAAGAGATTGTCTGGAATTGAAGAAAAGAACCTGAATAAAGTTAGACGTAATAATAAAAATATAATGATGAAAGTTATTCAAGGAAAGGAAATAGGTTTGTTTTAATGAACTTACGCCACCAAATAAAACAGGTTACTAAGTATCATAGCGACATAACAGACGGTTATCTACTAAGTGAAAAGCAGTTAGATCGAATTATGGAGTTAATAGAAAATCACTACAAAACACTTGCATAATAACTAGCATACGTTTATAATTAAAGTACATTAAGAAAGGTTTAAAAATGGAAGAATTAAATAAAAAGCTAATCGAGATACAGCAAACACTGGTTGTATTGAAAGGCAAGCATAACTCATTCGGTGGTTTTGATTACCGGTCTAATGAGGATATATTAACGGCTGTTAAGCCACTACTTAAAAAGCACAATATAATTTTGTTGCAGAATGACGAAATGGTAGCAGTAGGAACAAGACACTATATTAAAGCCACTACAACAATCAGCGATGGCAAGAATGAGATTAGTGCTACTGGGTATGCTAGAGAGCCTGAACAAAAAAAAGGCATGGACGATAGCCAACTAACAGGCTCAACAAGCTCATACGCTCGCAAATACTCAGCTAATGGACTGTTTGCAATAGATGACAATGTAGATGCAGACACAACTAACTCTACTAGCGAACCTGAACTAACTGACAAACAAATCAAGGATAAGCTAGAGCTAACAACATCAGTTAGAGATATGGCTTATTTGTTTAACAAGCTTACAGCCGATCAAAAGATTGATAATCAAGACATGTTCACAGCTCACAAAGAAAAGATTGAGGCTAAGAATGTCTAGTATAAAAAAATATTTATCAGATGTAGGGGCAGCATTTGAGGGTCTAATCTTGGTTCTTATAGATAGAGCTAGAGGCAAAGAACTAAATCTTGACTATATCAACGAGTATAAAGAGCAGATAATCATGCACAAAAATTTATCCGGCAAAGCATTACTAGCTGATGAGGTTATAGTCATAGAAGCTTTAAAGGTATACAACAAGCTTGTAGCTTATGGATTTAAAGATGCGGATATTCTTATCCGAAATTATATAGAAAAAGGTGGCAATAATGGCTAAAGAAATAGATGTAGAGCAGGGTAGCAAGGCTTGGTTCGAGCTTAGACTACCAAGAGCTACAGCATCGCACGCCCATCAGATAATGGCTGGCAATAGCACAATTGCTTACAAAAGCTACAGAGCTAAACTAGCCACTCAAAAGTTCACAGGTAAAGAGATTGAGGGTTATTCTAATGACTATATGGACGATGGCACAGCAAACGAACCAGTCGCTAGACTAATGTACTCAATGCAGACAGGTCATAAAGTTCGAGAGAGTGGCTTTTGGGTGCATGATAAACATGATGCCGGGGCAAGTCCAGACGGAATTGTAAACGAGGAATTTGGTTTAGAGATCAAAACTCAATTACCACATATTCATTTAATGGCAAAGCTCGACAACTTCATTGATAGTAAGTACAAAAAGCAAATGGACTTCCAAATGTGGATCACAGGCTTTAAGAAGATTGATTTTGTAAGCTACAGTCCACTAATAGATGATGAGTTCTTACAGCTTGCAATCGTAACTTATGAACGTGATGAGAAAAGAATTGATGCCATAGAAACTCAGACATTAGACTTGCTAGAAGATGTTAATGATTTCTATGATCGAGCGATGGAGCTTTCTAATGTACCCAAATGACATAGTGGAAAAGATTGACACTGAGCGAGATAAGATCAATTGGTCAGACATCAAGTCATTAATGGTTGCTGAACAACGAATAGCAACTTATAACCACATGATTGCTGAAAAGATAGCACCACTACACCGATTGGCTACCAGTATAGATAACGAGTCATATTTTAAGTATCGGGAAACAACTCTAGCTGATGGCAAGAAAATGTCACAGGGCGATAGTGAAAGAGCCGCCAAAGTTGATGCTAACGAAGCCAGAAAAGAATACGAACTATGCCTGTATGTATTTAAAGGCACTCAAGATTTAATGATAAGTATCCGTCGAAGATTAAAATATTATGAGAATGAAAGGTTTGGTGACAAATGATCGCAGATACGAGCAGAAATGCTTACAAATCAATAGAACATCTAGGAGCAAAGCAACAAGCAGTCCTAGACATAATTGAGCGTGAGGGTGCTATAGACAACTGGCGAATCAGTGAGTTGCTTGGAGTACCTATTAACGAAGTGACTGGTAGGAGTAGAGAGCTATTCAAGGCTGGCGTGATTGAAGTTGCGTATAAGGATAAAGGGCATACCGGTAGAACAGTTAAGTTTTGGAAAGCCAAGACAACTGTAGAAAACTATGTACCAGAAATACCAGAGTTCAAAGGAACATTAAATAAATTAGATCAATTAAAATTAGGAGGATTATAACATGGCAGGAATCAAAGGCGAATATATATATGATGAAGATGGAAATATTATCGGTGCTACTGGTGGCAAGCTAACCGCACTGAACAATAAGAAAAAACACGGAGCAGATTACTACTCAAAACTAGGTACAAGAGGTGCTGAAGCCTACCGAGAGCGACAAGCTCAAGGTATAGCCAATCCTAGAGGGTTCGATGCTAACAGGGAATTGGCTCGTAGAGCTGGTTATCTTGGTGGTCGCATCTCAAAACGTGGACCAGCTAAGAAAGTAAGCGATGACTAAACCAGATGAGTTAAACACAGAAAAATCAAGCTGGGTATGGATGCCCCACGCAGGACACTTCCTCTTGGGCGATAAATGTCGCTTCGTATTAAACACTTATGTTGGCGATTATATCGTCTCGACTATTGGCGAATTGTGGAGCGACCAGTCAGTTCGTCGCATCCACGCATCAGTGCATGGTGACGTTTACAAAACAACTTGGTATAAAGAAAATCAGCATCTTAAGGGCGATGATTTTGATGCTGCCTATATGAAAAAGTATGGTTTTGAGGATATTGGAGCTGGCAATCGTAAATATGAAACAATGGTTTTCAAGGCAAGAAAATCAAACGTCAAGTGCTGTCCATACGAAATGGCATCTAGCGAAGAGCAAGACTTTCGTAGCTGGGCAAGTGCCGAAGAAGCTCGAAAAGGTCACATGGAACTTTGTGATAAATGGAACTTTGATTACGCAGAATTCGAATATACCTTGTTTCGTTACAGAGCCGATGAAAGTAAACAAGAAATAAGTCATGGTGATCTACACTGGGCGACTGTCACGGCAAGACATCTTGGTATAGATGTACCTAAAGAGGTGAACAAGTAATGAGCGATGAATTAAAAATCTGGATATTCTTTATATCTATATTTCTAGCCGTACCTAGCTGGGTAGTTTTAATATACTTAAACCCAACTAACACATTCGTAATTTTAGTTGCAACAATAGGCTTATTCTCGATACTTACATCAATAGTTTTAATGGCAACAAAGAGGTCAAAATGAACGAAATGAAGAATAACAACGATACAACTAGAGAAGATATAAAACATATCATTGGTGCTTGTGTCTGCAAAAACGATGATAAGACTTGCTGGTATACACATAATGCACAAGAAGTAGAAAACGATAGCACAGTGCATGACAACCAAGTAAATGCTGTTCTGAATCTAATACTCCAAGACAGAGAGAGTGCTGTAAGAGAAGCTAAGCTTGAAGCCGAAGCCGAACAAGCCATCCAAGCCCACATCGATAAGAGAGTTAATGAGGTGCTGTGTATCGTTGAGGAAGTTGTTATTGGTGGGGTAGAGGGTATATGGTGTGATTTTGAAAGCGACAGAGGAACACGATTATGCAAATGGTGTGGTGGTTATAGGTCTGCAATAGAGCATGCAAAATGGGAGCAACACCAAGCCATTAAAAAACTAAGGAGTGAGTTATGAACGATAAAGATATACCTGAGCTACTACATATGACGATAGTAGTGTTGCTACTTATATTTATATGTACATTCGCAATAGTAGGAGTTAAAAATGGCTGGCTTTAAATCAGATAACCTAGACACCATATTCTATAATCCAGACCACACTAAGACATATAACCCATCTGGAAAGCCTACTGGTGTAGTGATGACAGACTTCGATATTATGGAGGCTAAACAGGCTATTCAATCTCTAATCAATGAGGCTCGGATTGATGAGTGGAAACTAATCAGCGAAGTGACGCACTCAGCCAATCTAGTAGCTAGTAGTTATCTAGGTAAAGCTAGAGATGAACGTATTAAACAATTAAGGAGTGAGTTATGAACAACTGTAACGTATGCAAGAAACAAGAAATGAAAGCTATTAGAGCAAGTAAAGACTACAAGCAGACTGAGAACGGACTAAAGCTAATCTCATGGCTATCAGTTATCCTAGCAGGGTTCGCCACACTAGGCATCTTGCTTGATGGTGGCGATGGCTATGCGTTCTTCGGCACGATTTTATTCGCATTAAACGGTGGATTAGGACTTCGGTATATCCACTTGAATAAGGAGTGATCATGGTACGCACACAGTTCTTAGAGAATTACCCTCTGTTTTACGAGCAAATGCCATTCAATATAAAGTCACACTTGACAACTAAACGTAAGCGTGATAGTATTAAATCAGCTCAAAAAGCTAAAACAAAAATAACTAAAAAGAAAGGTCATAAAATGACTAAACCAAATACAAAAAACATCAAACAAACAGCTATACGCTTCGGCTCAATAGCACTAATCATAGCTCTAGTAGCAGTATCGATTTACCTCGGTATTCCTAGACTTACGTTAAATGACGTGCTAAGTTTAGCATCGTTAATAGCTGCGATAGCATTGCTTATCAAATCTATTAAATAATCATTATGAAAACAATCATCGGAGCAACTTTGCTAGCCTTAACGGTTAGCTTAACTCCACAAACACAACTAACACCGGAAATCGAGCAACCATTAGAACGCACATCGACAAAGGCTACAGTAATCGAACAGGGCGATTTTAAGCCTGTTGCATTGGCAAGTGCTAAGGTTGTCAGGTCTGAGCCTAAAAAGCCAACACAAGACACGCAAACGAGTAATGCGAGTGGTTCTGTAGAGAGTTTAATAGTTAAGTGGGCTAATCATTACGGAGTAAGTCCAGCAACAATGCTAAGAGTCGCACGTTGCGAAAGTACGCTCAATCCATCATCGATTAACAAAGGCTACTATGCAGGAGGAGGCAATCCGAGTGGGCTTTTCCAATTCTTGCCAGAAACTTTTTCTAGGTATCAGCGTAAAGCCGGACTTAGTGGACTAGATGTTTTTAATGCAGATCATAACGCTAGAGTGGCAGCTTATGCATTTAGCGTAGGTGGTGCTAGCGAATGGGAATGTCGTTGAATCAAACGATTAAGATCATACCAATGGGTAAGCCTAGACAGACTCAAAGCGACAAATGGAATAAACGATCTGTTGTTGTTAGATATAGGGAGTTTGCGGACGAACTAAGAGCTGATTGGCAAGGGGGTGTTAAAACTAACAATATCAGTATACGTTTTGATATGCCGATGCCTAAGTCATGGAGCGAAAAGAAGAAAAATAAGATGGACGGAGAGCCACACCAGCAGAAGCCTGATGTTGATAATTTACTAAAATCTTTCTTTGATGCAATATTCAAAATGTTTGATGCCGATGATTGTATGATTTATGATTGTCGTGTATCTAAGTACTGGGCTAGGGAGGGTTCAATCACTTATGAAGAAACTGAGAGCTAAAGCCGAGAAATTAGCCAACTCTATTATTAAGCTATATCCCTGTGTAAAGTGCGGTAATCCTAATGTAGACCCTGCTCATTTATATCAACATGCAGCAGCTACCGTTACCGATTTAAGATGTATTGTGCCGTTGTGTCGCAAGCATCATAACGAATTAGATCAAGGTAAAGACGGTAAATATAAGTTCCGTGAATTAATACTAGGCGATTTAGAATTTGAGATGCTACTTAGAACCAATACCCCCACTAAGGTTGATTGGTCGGAGCGTGTTGAGTTCCTGAAAGATGTTCATGATCGTATCAAAGAGGGCGAATTGACCCTAGAAGAAGCTCGTTCATACGAAACTTAGTTGCCAGCCCTCATTTTGCATGTACTCAGCTAATTGATCGTCTGGGTTTTCCATTACTCACCTCGTACGTTAAGTGCTGCCAATCCATTGACAAAAGCCGATAGTCCAGTCCATAGCTCAAGCTCTGCTGAACCGATAACTCCGACTGTTGATAGGTAGGCTATTACAAGCGAACCAACACCAGTGAATATATAAATCCCGAACCGTACTTTGCTAGGTAAATTAATACTCATAACCATCTCCTATTTATGTGTTTTATATGTGTTCTCAACATCTTGAGCAGTTCGATTTGCGGTTCGATAATTTAACCACATTAAAGCTTCTTCAAGCTTAGTAATGACTACGCTATTTTCACGACATCGAAATTTTGAATTATTAAAAAACTCTAGTCTTTGAATTGCAGCAGTAATAACATCTTCAATAAAAGCACCATTCTGCTGACCTTCTACAATACCTTCTTGCCATTTAATAGTTGTACTATCTGGTAATTTCGATTCTCCACCTGTCGGATTACCCTCTACTGTTTTAAAATCTGATATAACATTGGTCCTCATAACCATCTCCTTTTTAATACCTTATTACGAACTCTATCTTCCCACTTCATTTCTTGAACTTGTTAAAAATATCCAGCAAAGCATCAACGAAACCACTCTTAACTTTCTCATGCTCTTTAGCATCAGCTTCGGCTTTGTCCGACTGAGCCTCGAGTTTAGCTAACTTAGCTAGGACTTTAGCATCTTCAATCTTATCATCAGCAATTGCTTTTTTGAGTGCTGCTAGTTCTTTGTCTTTCGCAGACAATGTAGCTTTAAGACCATTATTGATACCTTGAAGCCCTGACGGTGCATTAGCCTGAGTTTGCCAGAACTGTGCTAAGGCTTGCACATTTGTCTGGTTGGCTTCTTTACCTGTGAACCGATAGTTGTAGTTTCTGCCAGGCTTACCACCTGTAGCTATGATAGCCATGACTTGCTCTAGTTCTTTTGTTATTACTCCCACGTTGACCTCCTTTTTAACTGGTGAGTTAGTTATATGCAACTCTGGGTTAGATTCTACACCGTTTATATATAGGCTCAAGTGAAGATGCACTCCCTGTGCATTGCCAGTCTGACCCATAACACCTAGTTTCTGACCTGCCTTAACTGCCTGACCGTTTCTGACTGAGATACTAGCTAAGTGTCCATAGAGCCATCGCTTGTTGCCTGAGTAGAGGTTGACGTAATTGCCAGCTCGACTCTCTGAGCCTGTCTTAGCTGTACCGTCTGAGATAGCAAAAACATCTCGAGGGTAAGTTACACCACCGACATACCAGCCAAAGTCTGTACCAGTGTGAGTAGGTCTGTCCTTAGTACGCCAACCTGATGTTTTCTGCTTCGGTGAGGTTACTGGGTAAGCCATGACTATCTCCTTTTCTTAGTTTCGATTTGCCTACGCTCTAAGACTTCTAGCTCATCTTCGCTATCGTCTGCGAGCCTATAGATGGAGTATATCAGATACGCAAACAAGTAAACTGCCAAGGCGTTATTCATTAAATAACCAGCCCACAAGAAAATATTGCTAACAAGTTCTCTCCAACCGAAAAAACCTAGGACAATTGCAATGTCTATAATAACTGGTAAAGCACTAAACACTATCGAACCGATAACCATATAATGAAGTCTCAAACGCAACTTAAAAACATCAGGGTCTATCGGTAGCTTCAACAGCTGAACTTGCTGATTAAATACTCTTGCCAATAACCGAAAAGATAAACCACGAATAACTAGCAAAGTCATAGCTAGGACTGCACCCCAAAACGGTATCATGAGTTCGCTCCATTCTTGCCACCAACAGCCCAGTAAATCTTCATGGTAGTTATATCCTGTATCGCCTCATTAAGTTTGGCGTTAGCTTTTTGAGCTTCGGCAAACTTCTTCTTGGTTTTCTCACGTTGCCGTTCCATCTCTAACTCTCGCTGAATCTGCTTCTGTATGAATGCTTCGTTTAGTTTAGAGTTGAACATACTATTTACTCCTGTTTTGACCATAGATAGCATCCGTTAAGTTTCTCAAAGTAGCGGCTGTTGTTGTACTAAGCTCTTGTAAAAGCTCGGAGTTTTTCTTGAAGTCATCATAGCGTAGTTGGTTTTGTTCTCTAGCGTATTCCGTAACTTTGTTCTTCTCGGCACGTTCTTTAAAGAATAGCAGAATCATAACGCCAGTCGTGAAGCCTAGCCCTGCTTGACCTAGTGCTGATGTTATTGCTGCTTCCATTATTTCCTTTCTGGTGTTCGAGTGTTAGTAGACATGGTTAGGTCTTTGTGTATAGTAAGGTTGCGTATGCTGAATAACTTGATAAATTATCAGCCGTCGTGACTAATATCGATGTGTTGTCTATAGCTATAGTAGACTGGGCACTGGTAGAAGCCGTGTTTGTCCTCGGTACTGGTTGGTGCGAATTGCTTGAGTTAACCATCATCATCGAATAGTCGATGACGTACCCTAAAGATGATATGCCGTGGGCAACATTCTTATTGGTACTATTCGGCAATGCCCCGAAGTTGATGGTCTTCTTATATATCGTCTTCCCATCAATCCACTTAAACCCTGTATTTACTTCTGATGTTGAGTAGTCACCACCAAAAGCAGTTTTTTCTGCTGTTACCGAAGCATCGTTAAGACCAGTTCCAGCCGCTAAAGCTTCAACGTTTTCTACTATGTCATTTAGATCGCTAGCTGGAAGTGGGTCAAATGGTGTGAATACCATGGTTGGTACAGGGAGCGACATACTACTTAATCCTTTCTATCAATGCACGATCATTTGACCAGTTGTTTAATCTATATCTTAACGTAGCTGTTTGTATACCAATCTCATCAGCCCACTGCTGGAGAGTCTGAGTTATTCCTTTGTATGTTACCATCCTATTATTCCTCCTATTATTAGCTTGTGCTTTTGCGTCTGTCCATCGACAGTTTTCTGGAGAGTAACCTTTATCGTTATCTTTTCTATCAATGGTCAAATCATCACTATACCCGTTCAACTTAGCCCAAGCCGAAAAGTTTCTATAGTCCTGCCATTCAGCACAAACTTTAATGCCCCTACCGCCATAAGCTTTGAAGTTTGAATCCTTAGGGTTTTGGCACCGTTGTTTCATCTTACTCCAAATGCCGTACAGTCTTGTACCAGAATCACCATGTGATTCGTATTCGAGATTTTTGACAATTTTTGACCTGCGAACTTCAAGGTAGTATCGCCGTTTATTTGCAGCAACACAAACCTTGCATTTACGAGAAATAGAATTATTACCATTTTTAGAAAATGACGTATTTTCAACAGAATAAGCATGACCTTGTGGGCAAGCATTCTTCCGGACATTTATGTGGTTCTTGTTAGATACCCCAGCCATTATTTATTCTCCTCTGTTTTAATATTCATAATTTTATTCTCCTATCTTTAATTATAACATTTACTATGCTGTTAAATTGAACATCTCATTTGAATAAACTACAAAATAAATATCTTGTGAGTAATATGCACTATCTCGTATGGCAATATTATTTTCTCTGGTGTAATAGTTGAATTTGATGTCTATAATCTCAATACCGCCCCCAACAATTACATTCTCAATACTTATTTTCGTGCTTATTCGCAAGTTACCATTTATATCATTATCTGAATATGGCATAGAACGCCACTCGAAGATACCACTACCCTGGCCAACATAATGTACAGCTCTAATATCTGGTATTATGCTTGTCGCTAATAAAGTATCTATTCTATAAGTGCCAGTAACCCCATACCCAGTTGATAAAGCATTAAAGCCTGACAACGTGATCTTATCTCTGAATAATTCTCTCGGAGTTCTAGGGTCAGTGTCAGTAGTAGTTTTTTTAGTTGATTGATATGATTCGCTCATGGTGCTAGTACGTCCGATCCATTAAGTATTGACATTGCAGTATCGTCTGAGCTAAGTATAAAGAAGTTAGGTATGTTAAATACTTTGCCTACTAATCTTTGTGTAAACTTGCCACCAGATAAAATATTAGTAATTTTACTAATGACATACTCTTGATTAAGATTATCTACATTAACAGTCATAATATCGTTAAGTTGCAAAGCATAATTACCTTTTAGTTCTAGCTCAATAGTGTTTGTGTAGTCGCTATAATAATTAAGAATTGTAAGTGCCAGAGATCTAGCAATATCTTCTGTTTGAACAAAGTTATTGTCAATTGTTATTATCTTTTCCTCAAACTTGTCTATTGAATCTTGATCACTTTCTTTAACGTAAATATTCTTAGTTACTTTTGCTGGTGTTCCATAGATCAATAAATCAGTAAGATACACTGTAGAACTAGAGCTGTTTGTAATTTCTACCTTAACAGCCGTTGTAAATAGATCAGTATCAGTAATGCTAAGATCTGAGGTTTGATCTGTACCTGAACCGTCTGCAAGACTATTACCTGTGTAGGTTGTTATCGTGTCTATGGTAGTCACAGGGTCGGTGAAATCAAAGAAACGGACAGTTGAGCTATTACCTGATACTGCAATAGCTTCGGCAAGATCAAACATTAATTCACTTCCCTGCACTTCTCTAACTTGTGATTTAACCTCGACAGTATTGATGATTGTATCTTCATTAGATAAAGTTAGATCAATTACTTCTGACTTATTAAATGTGATTACTGAATTGCCAGAGCCTCTAGTACGATTCTTAAATCTAATTACCCCTACTTCGTCCATATATAAAGCACCAAGTTCGGCTTGCATGATAGGTCGGATAGCATTGCCAAAGGTAGTTCCCTTTTCAAAGTATATAAAAGCTATAACATTAGTTGAAGTGTCTAGATCATATTGGCTAGGAGTTAAGCCGATCAGAGTAAATAATTCTTCTAGTAATTCAGTTGTTGTTATATCCTGAAACATAATTGTTTGATCTATGTACTTACCAAATATGAAAGACAAAAAGTCTGTAGCATGAAGTTTAGCTGTATTACCTGAGTAATCTGTCAGTGGAGTTTTAGTAGTCAATCCAACGAATTGAGGCAAATTAATGTTATTGAATCCAGCTAGTATCCTTAAAGGTCTGCCGGGTAAAATATTAGGTTCTAGTGGGCTACCTGAACCAACTGTAAAATAATTATCATAGTTGTTTAATGTAAGATCAGCCATAGCAAGATTAACTGAATATGGTACTTCTTCTTCTCTGCTCCACTCCATACTAATAACTCGATCAGTGAATGAGCTGTAGTCATATTTAGCAGATTCCTGAATAGGGTTATCATCAGACGGAGCAAGAACATCTACCCCATCAAGCAATGACATAGGCGTAACATCTGAACTTAAAGTAAAAAACTCTACATTAGGATCAAATGTTTTATCCCATGACATACGCAACTGCCATGACAGAGGTCTAACATGACCACTAGCAAGTGCATCATATTGTGCAGTTGTAGTTTGCATCAGCTACTTCCGTTATCTAGTTGATCTGTAATCCTAAATATAAACTGAACATTCTGAACATCGCCACAATTAGACCAGATATTCTTTTCGTTAATGTACATTCTGACTGGTGCATCTTCTAGGCTGTAAAATGGGATAGATAACAACGGATACTCGAATAATGTGAACTGTGAGTCGTATATTGCTCTCAGAGCGTTGTATTGGTCTTGTGCAAGGCTTCTGTAGTTAAATGTCCATGAATGCTCAACTGAAACAAAATCAGTATAGAGGTTGCCGTCTAGCGTCTGAATGTCAGTAGCGTTTTCTTTTGGCGTGTTTAAGAAGTCACGCTGGATTGTTGGCATAGCCGAGCCGTTAAGTGTTGCGGTTATTATAGCCATTAGATATTGCCCCCTCCGATTACTGGTTGTTGTTTGGCTTGTAGTTCTTCATTTATTGATCTAACTAGATCTTTAGCAATATCTCTAAGGTCTGAGCGTGATCTAGCTATAATGCCCTCTGGGTTTATTGTTATGTTGATGTTAGGATTTGAAGATTGTTGCTGATTTCCTTGATCTGAACTTAAACTAGCATCTATAGATGGGCTTATAACATTTGCACTAAGTCCTGCAATTGCTGAATCAACTTGACCCATTCCTGCAGAAATACCGCCAACAAGACCCTCTGTGATGTTAGTACCATAACCAGCAAAAACTTTAGATGGGGATTTGATACCTAAGAATCCTTTGAAAGCTTCTTTAGCACCATTGGCTATAGATTTTATTGCATCGACAACCCTGCCGGGACTAGCTTTTATACCAGCTATCAATCCGTTTATTAAATCTTTACCAGCACCAATTAACAAGCTACCAAGATTTCCTAGTGTATTTTTAATTCTTCCCGGCAAACTAGCAACCCAGCTTATAGCTGTTGATATTGCACTTCCAACACCACTAGCAAATGATCGAAAAGCTTTTATTGCACCATTAGCAAAATTAAATATTGCAGTATAAACCTTACTCAACCAGCTTATAACTTTTATTACAGCAAATGTTATTGCTATAAGTGATGCAGTAGCTATAGCAGCAGGAAGAACAATTCCCACTGCAAAAGCTATTGCTAGAGCTTTTAGTGCTGGTATAACAAAACCATCAATCTGTTTCCATAATGGCATGAATGCTGCCCACGCTTCTTTTAATGAGCCAATCATATCGTCTATTGCAGGTTTGAATACTGATGCTAAGAAACTACCAACCTGTTGTATCGCACTCCAGAATTTCATAACTGTTGGCTCTAGTAAATCCCAATTTTGTTTTATTAAGCCTATAGCAGCTCCAACTAATGCAAATACTGCGATAATTCCAGCCATAGCAGGAGTTACAAATCCAACGATCACTGTACCTAAAGCCACTAGTCCAGCTATAAGAACTCCACCGATTATGCCAGCTAATGAATATAGTAAGACCTGATTATCAGCTATGAATGCAAAGAACTTACCAGCTTGATTCAAGCCAACTTCCAATACCGAGCCAAAACTAGATACAGCATTAGAAATCTTTTCTTGCCCTGCTTGTAGATCACCATTGCCTAAAGCTCTGACTATTCCCTCCATACCTCTAGTAACGGCATTATTAAGGTTGCTAAATGATGTGCCTATTCCACCAGTCGCAAGTCTAGCCTGTTCATCTAGTGATGCTATTCCACCACCACCCTCTTTATTTAGTCTTATAAGGTCATCTAGTAACCTCTGAGGATCAGTTCTATATAATTCTCTTAATCCCTCTTTGGTTAAACCTGTTTCTTTTGTTAAAGCTTGTAAGGCTGTAGGCATATTAGCAGTAATGGAGTTCCACTCTTGACCCTCAATTTTGCCCCTAGATAGTGCCTGAGTTAATTGTATAAATGTAGCTTGAGCTGCTCCAGTTTCAACACCTGCTGCAAGCATAGCATTATTAAAAGCTAAGAATCCGTCTGTTGCTGTGCTTATATCAGCACCACCAGCGACTAATGACTGAACACCTGCTGCCGCATCTTGTAAAGATGTAGGCAAACCCTCTAATGACTTAGATAATTTTTGAGTAGAATCTTGAGCTTCTTTGCTTGATGCCCCTAATGCTTGTAGCACTCTAGGAAAAGCGACCAATGTGTCGATACGCTTAACGGCATTACCAACATTCTTAACAATTAAAGCCGTTACTGCGACTGTAGCTGCTGCCAAAGCTGCAATACCAACTTTAGATACAGACATAAACCCTTTATTCAAACTAGATGTAGACTTAGTTCCAGACGATTCCATTCTGGAGTTGGCTTGCTCAATCTCTTTTTCACCTTGTTTATATCCTGAGGTGTCAATTTTGGCTAGCAGCTCTACTGTTCCAATTGTTGTCATTATTCATCTACTTTCATTTGCTTAATAAGATCTTTAGTTAAAGTATTAAATGCTTGTGATGGTTTTTTCGCTGCGGCTGAACCAGCTCCAATGAGTGCTGATTGTGCATCATGGAACATATCTCTAGCTTTAAGTTTTCTTGATGCCTCAATCAAAGTTAGCATTTCAGCAGTTTCTATTTTATCTTCCTTAACGTCCAGATATGCTTGCCAGCCGAATATAATTGCAAATTCTGTCATTAACAGCCATTCGTTGTCTACCTTAAATGAACCCTCTGTGCTAGCCTGATGTGCTTTGATCTTAGCTAGATCTTCAGGGCTTATATCATCAAGTTGTTGTTGGCGAGTCTTTGCGTCCATTAGCTTGCTCTTTTAAGTCCTCGAAAACTTGAACCATTATTGCAAGTGGCGTTTCTTCAACCCACTTACTAACTTCTGAGTTATTCTTAGTATTGTCTTTGAACATACTTTTAAATGTTTCGTAAACTACAAGTTCGTATGAATCATACTTATCAAGATCTTCTTCTGTTGCTGTTTTGTTTTCCACTTTTTGGTCTAACATTGTTAAGCGTCTTTGAGCTTGGCTTAATCGCATTTCAGTTCCTGCACCGGGAAGCTTAACAGTCCAAATCTTACCATCAACATCTACTTTACCTTGCTTATTGTATTTGCCAGTGTTGATCTTGATTGGTTCTGTAGCCATTTATTCCCCTTTTTATTAAGTATAACAGAATGGGGGCATTTCTACCCCCCACTAATTACGAGCTAATAGCTTCGTATTCTTCTGTTTCAGCGTTCCAGAGTGTAGGTTCTGTTAGGCTACCAGTTCCAATAATAACGATCTTACCATCGTGATCGTCACTTGGCTGTGCATTAACAGTGATCTCTACAGTTACAGGATCGTCTACGTTTTGCACGATCTCTACACTAGCTTGTACTGAGCCATTCGGTACGAATATATCGTTGTCCGAGTTAGGTTCGCAAGTATAGTGAACTACTAGAGGTGTGTTTTCTCTTAGCATACATTCATCGCCACCAAAAGCTGTTTGACCAGCTACGGTTGGTCGGTCTACTGATGCTGTGTACATATCTGGTAGAATATTCTTCAAGTAATTCATGTTAGGTAGAGTTACATTAAATACAACCATAGTGTCATCGTATGTACCGCTAGGCTGTTTGAAAGTACCAGCTAAAGTCGGTACTTCTCTAGTTCCCTCTGTTAGTGTGGTTGTTACACCATCACTGCTTAAGTATTGGGCTGGAATAGTAACGCCATTAAGTGAAACGTCAGCTTTTCCTCCCATGTATGTTGTTGCCATTTTATGACTCCTTTTTATAGTTAATTTGACCGCTTATTACTCTCACTATTTTGTCCTGATCGTCTGCACCTACATTCTCAACTGAGCTAGTAGGCACGATCTGAACATCATAGTATCGAGTTGTTGAGTAAGGTGGAACTGTTGGAAGTTCGCAAACCTCCCCATAAGCCTCTTGTAGATACTCAAGTATATCTTCAAGCTTTTTAGAGCTTGTTACTTTATTAGCATTCCGAGAGTAGATGTCAAAGGCTTGGGTCTTTATGAACCGACCATAAGTCGATCCTCTCGGTACAATCCAAACACCACTTTTAGGGTTGCCTTGCGAATCAAGTGGAGCATCTTCCCAGAATAAATCTGTGTCGATAGTTCCAAAGCCCTCATTCTCTAGCAGTTTAAGAACGTGTAGTGTGATCATACTTTGCCTTTGAAGTATTTAGACTTGTTGCTTCGTGCTACTGAGTCACCAGCTCTCGCTAAGTAATGCGTTCCCTTGATAGTCACTGATTTAGCAAACCGCCATTCTGATCCATCTTTCCATGCTAATAATTTAGCTCTTTTAGGTTTTATAGTACCACCAAGCTCTTGTATGCGAGCATATGGCACTTTAGACGAACCAAACTGAACTTTATAGCCACCAGTGACAGGCTCAACAACTCCGCTATCAACGAGGTTTCTGTCTAAGACTGGTGCAAGTATTTTAGCCTTGTTATGAATATCAGTTGTCATTTCTAACAACGCTCTATCCATGCCAGCGACTATCTTACCTGACCAGTTTGGGTTCATTTTTACTTTTACAGACATTAGCTTGATCCTCCAAAATCAGCATAGCTGGTTTCTTGAAGTGTTGCTGTGAAGTGTTCCATTACACCATCGTGAAAGTTCTTGCCGCCAGTTTGCCCTATAATCTCATATTCTTTGTCGTAAACTAATACGCCATGTCCTACTAGATTATTAGCTAGTGGCTCTAAGAAGCTCTCAGTCGATCTAATGTGCAAAGTTGCGTTACTATCCTTAGTTTCGGAGTTATCCCCTCTAACCATATCAGAACGCAGTTTGTAGACACCTGTAGCCGTATGACTTGCAACAATAGTATTACCAGCAACGCCACCACGGGATATTTCCAAGAATGTGTAGTCAGTTAGATCAAACAGATCAAAAACTTCAACACTCATTTAAAGCCCCATGCTGTACGTTCGGCATATTGCACAAGCCATACTTAGCTATTGTCTTACGATTCTCAGCATAAAACTGATCATCTAAGTCAGCGTCAAGATCAAACTCGATTCTAAAATCCTCAACCTGTTTCTTGGTAACTGTTCCGTCAAACTTATTCTTAGTAGAGATAAGTGCAAACATTCTAGCCAGCAAGAGGTTTAAGTCATTAGGCACTATGTCGAATCCCCAAGTTGCAGTCACTTCGATTTCATCGTCTGCAAGAAACTTAGAACCTAACACTAGAGAGTTATACCAGCTACCTGTTCGCTTATCCCATTGTCGCAAGCTGTAATCGTCTGAGTCTTTTTCAACTTCATTAACTTTTACTTCTGTGACTGATTGGAATATATCGAGGTAAGCTGTGCTATAACCAGCTCTAGTATCAAATGTTCTAGCTTCTTCAACTTCGTTCAAAGTGATACAAAGCAAATCTTCTAGGTTCTCGGTTGCAATTTCAAGGTACATTGGGTAGTTATCATCTTCAATTGTCGTTAGACTTCGCCCTAAAAGGGCTGCCATTACGCTTTTATCCATTGTAACCCCCTTTCCTTAATTAAGAACTTGCTTCTGCACCGATAGCGACAGCAGCGTTAAGCTTAGTTACCGCACCACCAGCGTAAATCTCTTGTAGGTATTCTTGCTTGTTAGTGCTTAGCAAGAAGTTAGTGAATGCTTCGATTGTGTTGTCACCAACAGTTGTGTAAGCACTCGGTACAAAGATGTAAGCATCGTTGTCAGTATCTTCGTCTAACCAGTCTGGTGAAATAACACCAGCAAAGCCAAAGACTCCGGCTACGTTAGTTCCAGGCTGGAACAAGTAACCACCATTAACACCTTGCTCTAGGAGTAGATCAGTAAGGTAGTCAGTCTTAGCAACTAGGTACTTAGCACCCTCAGCTTTAACTAATGCTCGTGAACGGATTAGTGATTCATACTTAGTTTCAGAAACAGCAGGGCTGTATTGTGCAACGAATACTCCAGGAGTATCAGCAGCGTCATCTTTAAGTGATATGAATGAAGCAATCTTGTAGTCAGAACCATCAACACGACCATCGCCAATAACGATAGCTCGCTCAACTTCACGAACAATACGTCGTGGTAGTTCAGTCAGTACATAACTTACCAAAGCACCAGTGTCTCGGTTTTCTTTGATGTCCTCTTTGTTAAGAGTGATGTACTTGTAAATAAACTGTGGTCGGATAACTCGGTCTGCAAGTGTGATAAGTTCTTCACGCTTGGTAGCTTCGTCTTCACGGTTGTAACCAGCAGCTCGGCTGTTTTCGCCAGTAACGGTATCCCGTGTAACTCGGAATACTGATAGACCAGTCTTGTTGACTAGATTCCAGATTTCACCGCCTTGCTCAAAAGCATCTTCAATACTAGTGATAAGAGCAGTTGGCAATAGGATTTCAGGGTTAGTGATACCCATTTTTACAAGGTGCTGTGACCATGCATCTTTAACTTCTGTTGCTGTATTACCAGCGTTTTGTACTAGAATTTTTGCGTAATCTTCGATAGATGCACGACTTTTTAGATAATCCTGTGCTTTAGCTTTTACTTCTACTGTAGCTTGTTTAGCTGGTTCGATGACTTGAGCCTGTGCAATAGGATCAGTTTTAACTTCTGACATTTCTGTCTCCTTTAATTTATTAGTTGGTTTATTTTCCTCAACAGGTTCAACAACCTCGACTGTTTCGGTTGTAACTTCCGTTACTTGTGTTTCTTCTTTGACTTCTTCTGCTGGAGCTTCGGTCTGCTCAACAGTTTCAGTTTCATCAGATTTATCCACATTTTCCTCCTCCTTATCGCAATTAGCGACTTTGGTTAGGTAGCTATCTAATGATGTTTTAGTGGCTTTCATGCTAAATGCAAAATTACCGCTCATCATGTTTTCAACTACAGGCTCGTCTTTCTCAGGCTTGCTAACTTCGTCAGCGAAACCTAGCTCGACAGCTTTATCTGCTGAAATCCATGTCTCATTATCAAGCATTGTCTTTATAGCTTCTGTGGTTTGTCCTGTTCGTTCTGAGTAGATAGTAACAATCCCATCTTCTACAGTTTCGAGCATTTCAATTGCTTTCTTCATATCATCTGCGTTGCCCATAGCGAGCATAGAAGCTCTATGAATCATCATGGTGCTACCAGTGGACATAATTATCTTATCTCCAGCCATAGCGATTACAGATGCTATTGAAGCAGCAAGTCCACTAACTTTAACCGTTACATTCGCATCAAGTTCTTTAAGTGCATCGTGAATTGAAACACCAGCCCAAACATCACCACCGCCACTATTAATGACAACGGTTAAGTCTTTACTGGTTATCGTCTTGAGTTCATCACGAAATGACTGAGGTGTAACCTCGTCACCCCACCATGACTCTTGAGATATTTCCCCATCAAGATACAAAGTAGAACCTGAACTATCGACTGCGTTAGTCAATTTCCAGAACTTCTTAGGCATATACTGCCTTTCTGCTTAACTTATATTACTATTAGTCGACTGACTTGCTTGTGAATAAGCGTCTGCCTGTCTATATCTATTATACAGTATTCGTTACCAGCTACTCAGCGCCGTTCGTTTCCAGACATCATCGCTAACACAAACATAAATATACGAGCTATCCCACGCCACCTGACCTTTGATACCAGTATCGGTAGCACTGCTAGGTGTTCGGTTGGTGATGATTGGCACAAACTTAGTGCCGTTATGGATATAGACCTCGCCTGTGTCAGTAGCGTAAAGTGGTTCACCAGTCGCTCCGCTGTTGTGCTCAATATTCGCAGCCACCCCTCTAAAGAACCTGATTCGATAGTCTGAGCGATTTAACTTACTCATAGGATTTGACCTGCCTCAATCAGCGGGCTCATTGGTCTCAGATTGAAGTTCGCAGTATTAACGTCAACAAATAACGGGTCGACGGTCAAATTATTTATACCGCTCGGCAAGCTGTCAACTAGATACGCGTCGTTGTTTTCATATATCGGCGCTATTGCTGGCGTGTTAAACAGCGTCGCTACTCCTGAGCCATTGTAAAAGATATTGTTTTTAATGGTGCAGTTCGTTCCTCCCATTCCGCCTAATATTGACTTAACGGCGCTGTTTCCGTAAGCGGGCGCTTTCGTATGAAACAAATTGTTTACTAGTGTGACGTTGCCAGATTGGATGTTGATAAATGATGATGTCTCGGTCGTCAAATACTGTTCTATATTAAAGAATTTGCAGCGGTCTAGAATAAAAGTACCGCCGCTTTTTTCGTATATGCTGTAATTACTTGCTACAATTCCGCCTCGCGCGAAACCTGGTCTTGCTCGGATTGCACTATCTCTTACTACTACTTTCGTTAGTGTTAATATGATTCCGTTAGCATATTGTCCAAATACATTGCTCGTGTTTCCGCTTCCCCTAAAGTTGCGGTATTCGATATTTTCAAAAGTCATATCAGCTGTTATTGGTTGGCTACTCTCTGTATTATGGCAATCGAAAATAGCCGTTGACTGAGCCTCACAGGTTACAGTAATATTTTTGTTAAACTGTGTATATCCGTTAGTATAATTATAAGTACCATTCTTGCAAAAAACAGTGTCGCCAGCTGTCGCTGCCGTAATGGCTTTAGTCAATGTAAGATATGGCGCGCCTGTTGTGCCTGTTCCCGTTGTGTCGTTTCCCGTTGGTGCTATGTATATAGTACTTGCCATTTTATTCCCCGATATTTTCTAAGGCTGTTTGCAACTCTGATATTTTCGATTCTAGTTTTTCAATCTCTAGGTTTATTTGAAACCTCTCTATTTTTTTGTTATCTGCTTCGCTCAATTCTATAGCTCGTAACTGTTCCAAGTTGTTTTCGCTGATTTCAATGGTTATTTCTTGCTGTGACATAATTTCCTTCTTCCTTATTTAATTAAAAAGTTCCGCCATCTAGCTCTAGCTTGGCTGCTAGTGGACCAATAGACATCGCATATTGTTGCACCAATGGATTGCCGCTAGCATCAGTCAGTAATGAGTTGCCGATGGTGGCATACATCTGTGTATTCTTCTGCGTGTGGGTAAGTGCTGGCAACGCATCAAATGCAATAAACTCATGCCAGGCTTCATTATAGTATATTTGTGCTTTTACTGGTGAGCTAGAATGGTCAATTCGTATCCCTCCATCTTCAGTTCTAGATGAACCTTCCAATACTAGGTTGGCAATATTGTTGTCAGTAATAGAATTGTCGTTATAGCCTAGCTTATCGTTGTTCCGCATTGGTCCGATGTCTGGATTAGCTGATGTCTCAGATAGTGGCAAGCTGGCTTTATTCCAGTTAGTACCATCATAAGCAAAATATTCTTTTGTGTCGCTTGCTAGTGCCACGCTAGGGTCTGTAGGTGCGCTAGTTAAGATATTCCGTTCAGTGTCGATTATTAGGCTTGAGCCAGCACTTATAGCTATGTTGCCTGAACCGAGTAGACTGGTGCTGTTGATAGTTTTAATGTTTGTGCCGCTGACTAGGGTGTCTTGCTTGCCTGAGATGTCTACAGGTGGATTTACCTTATCTAGATTCCCAGTGATAGGATTGAACGAGAAACTCATTTTACGACCTCACTACAGAGGTTAAGACTTCCTTGGTTGCATCGGTATAGGTAACTGTAACAACTGCCACGCTCGCACCTGATAGCTTGTAGGTGTAGACTTCGCTTGAGGTTGTTGGATAGGTAGCTTGGATTTCATCGTGTTGCTCTGGTACTAGGGTGTTGTTGATTGAGGTTGGTACTGGTGTAGCTCTAAGCTCGGTATCAGTTAGTCCACCACCTGAACCGCCACCGCCAATATTGCTACCATCTGGATTTACTACCGCTACAGCTTGACCATCATCAGTATCACGAACCAGTGGCATTTGCACTGACGAACCACCGCCACCGCCACCTCCTCCCATGACATTGACATTCATCTTATCGTCATCGAAAACAAATCTGCTACCGACTTTTATAACTCTACGATACGGCAAGTAGTCATCAGCTTTTTGACTGGTTGGATTGGCTTCAAGTTTAACTGCCATGCTATTGATCGCATCAACTACTGTGCTTGGATTGGCGGCATCAATTAACTGCTCGATGTTCTTTAGCTCGATAGGCTGTTTGGCTTTATTAACTATGGCTGTTTCAAGCTTGGCTATTTCGTCTTTGAATGTCATGTTATTAG
>Ga0208916_10000158_pt1 | contig 33129 bp, 27 predicted proteins | sample DEB19_08_DNA_5_FD_184523 | JGI IMG/M metagenome (GOLD analysis project Ga0208916, IMG submission 184523) | Aqueous microbial communities from the Delaware River and Bay under freshwater to marine salinity gradient to study organic matter... | ecosystem: Environmental > Aquatic > Marine >... | reverse complement strand
GATAACGACCCGCACCATCGGCTGCACCCAAATCAGGGTGATTCAAGCAAAAGTCATCAATGCCGATGATTGCCGCTTCATGCGCTTTGGGATCGTCGTTGTATTTATCTTCTTTGCTTTTTTGAAGGCCCTTGAGGGTCAAACTGAGCGGGGCCAGAAAGGCATTTGTCCACGTACGCTTTTCGACATATTCAAGCTTATGCCAAGACGCGCAGGAATGGTCGCCAAACAAGCTGACGCCATGGCTTGTTTGTGCGGACAAAGCCATGACCATCCATCCCAGCCTCATGACGCAGCGGAATGTAGCCGTTGTCAATGGGATGCGCATCATGCCGCTTGGTTTCGTCATCAAGTTGTGAAGTTTCAGTGGGTCAGCGTTTGATTTGCATTTCCCGCCCCACCGCTTCCGCCAGCTCAATCACCGCCATCGCGTAATAACTGCTCCAGCTTAAAGCGTATTAAAGCGTTCATAAAAACGGTGTTTTCTAACGCTCAACAGGGTGCCGTAAACCGTCCGTAGTAGCTTCTTTCAGGGTAACTCGACGGTGCCATTAAACAGGGCAGGGGCCTGCCGTCCAGCATCCATGCGGCATACAGCAACTGTGCCATCAAGCTGCCATTCGTGCCGGGGTGTTTGTAGCTAACCTTTCGGTGTGCTACGGGGCATGGACGGCGATTTGGTCGGGCAATGGCACCAGCGTAAATATTCTTGACGCTGGGCAGTGGCTGAAGAGCAGTGCTGCTATGGGCTGTTGTTAAGCCTGCTTGGCAGCGTGCCCCACGCTGTGCCTTCAGGTTAGCTACAAATTTCAAATTCTGGTTGCCCTGAACGCTGGGCCGAAACTACGCTTGTTGCTATGCAAGATTTGGCACAGCACACAGCAGCAAACGACACCAACTATCTCCCGCCACGGCACCGCACACTGCCCATCTTGGCGTCTGTCTCGCCCATTGCCAACTATCCAAGCAAGTTGAGAATTTTCAAGACCAACGCCAGCAGGTATTGGCAAGTGCGCTGCTATCTAAAAGGCAGGACCTACACACAAAGTTTGAAGACCACCAACAAGCAAGCGGCTATCAGCCAAGCCAAGCAGTTCTTTCACATCAAGACTGCCGAGCTTTATGCGGATCGAGTTGAAACACGCAGTGACCGGAAAATAAAGTTTGCCGACTTGATTCCGGGCGTTGTTGTCGGTCTGCAAGCAAGGGTCAAGCGAGGCGAGTTTGCAGCAGCCAATATCCCCATCTTTATGCAACGGATGCACAACAGCATCCTGCCTTACTTTGGTGACATGAGCATGGACCAAATTGGCTTTAGGCAGCTGTCGGACTTTATGGAGATGATGAGCAATCGCGATTTGAGTGCCACTACAGTTCATCAGCACATGGTTGCCATTCGCAAGGTGTTTGCGCACGCTCACGGCAGTAGCCTGATCCGTGACATTCCCAAGTTCCCGGTCATCAAAGTCGCGGACAAACCGCGCGGCAGCTTTACTGTTACCGAATACCGAGACCTTGTGCGGCTTGCGCGGCAGCGGATTGGCGAACAGGTGCCCGAAGTGTTCTCCAAAAAATACCGTAGCAGCAGGGAAGTTCTTGAAAACCACGGTCACATAAACGCTGACCTGCATTGGCTCATTCGTTTCATGGTCAACGGGTTCATGCGACCTGGAGACATCAAATTTATTAAGCACAAACATGTCACCATCGTTCGGGGCAAACACATCTACTTGAGACTGAACCTGCCCGAAACCAAGAAGCACGACAAACCCATCGTGACCCTGCAGCCAGCTGTATTTGTTTATGAACGATTGCTGGCCAAACAACGAGCGGATGGCTATGGCAGCCCAGATGACTACCTGTTTTTGCCCGAGTTGCAGGACAGGAAGTGGCTGTTGGTGGCTTATGGCTGGCAGTTCATGTATCTGCAGAGTCTGGCTGGTATTGCGGGTAACGCAGCAAACGGTCAAACTCGAACGATCTACAGCTTGCGGCACACGGCCATGACATTCAGATTGCTGTATGGCGGGAAGATTGATCTGCTGACGCTTGCGCGGAATGCTCGCACTAGTGTGGAAATGATTGAGCGTTTCTACGCTTCCAACTTGACCGCAGAAATGAACATTGACTTGTTGCAAGGCAAGCGGACATAGGCAGCAGTAGTGCAGGCTGACCGTCCAGTAACAAGACTATGAAGGTGTCGTTTTACACGACAGTTGCGGTGTTGACGCTTTGCAAGCACTACTGGATGCGGTACTGTTTACGCTGAGTAAGCAGATGGGCAACTCAGCGGCAATGATAGAGCGGCACTACAGCAAGTTGACGGCGACGATGGCGGCTGAGCGGTTGGCTTGAGCAAGTGTCGTGAGAAACGACGCTCACTCGCCAACAGCGTCCTTCAAACACTTTTTGATGTTGCTGTTTTTAGCGGCGCCTGCCAGCTTGCGTTCTGCGGCGGCGGCTTCGCACTTCTCGGTTGCCTCGCGCTCACATTTCTTCAGGAAGGATGTTTTGGCCGCACCAGCCAGCTTCTTTTCCTGCGCCGCAGCGTTGCAGGTTGGCGCTGGTGTTTGAGCCAAAGACGTGGTTCCGAAGCCTACGCTGGTCAACATCACAAAAATGGTGGCAGTGATCAATTTCATCTCTTCTGTCCTTTTTACAAGTTTTGATGATTGTGGCTCACTTTTGTTCTGAACAGAAATCATTACTCAATGGGCAGCATGAATATTGGTGTAAACGCTGATGAGGTGTCCTCCAAAAGTGGCTATGCTAAAAATCTTGTTTAATCTATTCAGGTATCAAAGATGACCTTTGTTTTGAAATCCACCTTGACCGCTGTGGTCGCTTTGCTCTCCACCGCCACGCTGGCGCAACAAGTGGTCAAAATCGGTCATGTAGGCCCAATCAGTGGCGCCATTGCCCACTTGGGCAAAGACAACGAAAACGGTGCGCGTTTGGCGATTGAAGAACTGAATGCCAAGGGCATGAAGATCGGTGGCCAAAGCATCAAGTTTGAATTGGTCACAGAAGACGACGGCGCTGACCCCAAGCAGGGCACTGCTGCGGCGCAGAAACTGGTTGACTCCAAAGTCAACGGCGTGGTCGGTCACCTGAACTCGGGCACTTCGATTCCTGCTTCAAAAATTTATAGCGAAGCCGGCATTCCACAAATTTCACCTTCTGCAACCAATCCAAAATTCACCCGTAACGGCTATAAAACCACCTTCCGTGTGGTGGCAGACGATGTGCACTTGGGTGGAACCTTGGGCCGTTACGCTGTGAAGACCCTAAAGGGCCAGTCGATCGCCGTGATCGATGACCGCACCGCTTATGGCCAAGGCGTTGCAGAAGAGTTCAAGAAGGCCGTGACGGCTGCTGGCGGCAAAATTGCTGGACACGAATTCACAACCGACAAGGCCTCTGACTTCATGGCCATCTTGACCACCTTGCGTGCGAAAAAGCCTGATGTGGTGTTTTTCGGTGGTATGGACGCTGTGGCAGGCCCGATGTTGCGCCAGATGAAGTCCCTGGGAATCAACGCCAAGTTCATGGGCGGCGACGGCATTTGCTCTTCTGAGTTGGCTAAGTTAGCGGGCGACGCCATGACCGATGGCCAAGTGGTGTGCGCTGAAGCCGGTGGTGTTGAAGGCACGCAAAAGAAAGGCTTGGAAGATTTCAACGCCAAGTTCAAGAAGCGCTTCAATGCCGACGTGCAGGTGTACGCCCCTTACGTGTATGACGCCGTCAACGTGATGGTCGATGCCATGGTCCGTGCAGGCTCTGCCGATCCCGCTAAGTACCTGCCCACTTTGGCTAAAACTAGCGGCTTCAATGGTGTGACGGGGACAATTGGTTTCGATGAAAAAGGTGACATCAAAAACGGCGCTTTGACTTTGTACACCTATAAAGTCGGTAAGCGTGATGCGATTGCCGTAGTACGCTGATGCTTTCCAGAGGCTGTGGCCTGTGACCCAGGCGGGTACTCCCTGAAATATTACCAACTCAAAACCCACCGTGGCAACACGGTGGGTTTTTTCTTGCCTGCACGTTGTGCGTTGCAGAGACGAAATAACGGCACACAAGCTGTCGTGTGAAACGACACTCAATATTCGCTGGGCAGCATTACGATCCAATGTTCCCCGTCCCAGCAAGCGTACAGACATTGCTGGCTCAAGGGGAGGTCTGTGTAGGGTATCGCCTGGCGAGCGTGTTCATGCCCATTGCCGTCTTCAAGTGAAAGCACAGCGCTTGAGCCAGTGACTACAAGCCTGACCATGACAAACCAGTCAGCTGTACCAAGTTCCAGCAGGTAACTGGCAGCTGCGTCCATGAGCCAAAAAGCACCAGTAGATTCAGCAAGGTACTTGGTGCCATCGGTCAGCAAGCATTTGCGGTTCAGTCGATAGTAGCGTTCAGTGCCAGTGAACTGTGTGAGCTGGGCGGGGTCGAATGCGGGCATTGCTGCGTCCTTTGTGGGTTGCTATGGACACAGTGTGTTTTCGATTGGCGATTTGGGCGACCTGAAACCCGAGAGAGTGGCGGGTCACCAATAGCAAGCCCAGCAAGCGGTGGGGGACCTGCACCAGTACCGTTCTTATAAAGGCACTGGCATGCGGGGTGTTGTGCAGGGCATTTGCGTGCCGCGTGATGTGTGAGTGTTGTGTTTGACACGACAGTGCTGTGCCCTGTTGGCGCAACCCTCCAAGTTACAGACGAAAAAAAGCCCGCACGGTGGCGGGCTATGGGTGGATCAGGGCCGCTCTCAGTAGTCACCTGTACTGAGATCAGCCCATGTTAATTCTGGGAATAGGTCTTGAATGCAGGAGAGATTTTCATTGCCACAGTCGTCAGCTTGCGCGAATTCAGCAATGACGCTACGGGCTTCCTCAAGCGTCATCATTTCGTCGTCAATATCGAACAGGCCATCATCATCTGAACCTTGTTCCAGAATTTCTTCAATTAGCTCAGGGTTCAGTGGAAGATGATCACATGCACGTGCAGACACACCAAACTCATAAAGTGAGTCGATCAATCTGGTCACGATGCCAGCGTAGTCGTACTGGACAAACTCGCGCATGAATAGCAACGTGGGGGTGCCTGCATCTTCTATTTGGTCAGTGGAAGTGACGTCCTGCACGTTGCCGTCGTCGATTTCTACTTTTTCAGCGCCAACGGCATAGCCAAAAATGTAGTTTTTCCTTTGCAGACCTACGCACAGAATTTGCTGTGTGGCCAAGTTCATGAAGACGAAATCCGGTTTGTGATACGGAGCGTCTTCACTAAAAGACGCTTTAAAAGCTGGATATGCAGCCATCAACAGTTCTGCAAATTTGGGCTCATCAAGGCTGGTCGAAATGACCAACAAATGCCCTTCGCATGCATTGCTGGATGTGGCTTGGTATTCAGCCAAATCGTTTGCAGTGCAGTAGGGAAAATTTGGATGAGCATCAAGCCATTGCTTGGAATAGACGTCTACAAGCGCACCCAGCTCTGTGAGTTGTTTGATGCAAGTTTGTGCTGAGTGTGTTCCACCTGTGTACGGCATGTTGATCCTTGAGAATTTGACTGAGCGAACGTTCAAGATATTTAGTTTGCCAGCGTAACAAAAAAGCCTGCACATGTGCAGGCTTTTTGTGAGTCACATCTTAAATCAAGATAGGCTTTGTTATATCGCCACCGGTTGCCGTAAACCAGTCAGCGACTGATGAGCTAATGGTGAGATATAGCTCGTTCGCTTCGTAAATGCAGCCAAATTCTTCTGCTAGTTTTAAGCCTTGCTCACTGACAAAAGAGTGAATGCGTTTGAGTGAACCAAAATCACACCTACAGTTCTGCGTGAACATGTACGTGACAGAATTAGCGTCGTGATCATATGTGCTACCTTCGCCAACTTTGTCTGCAATGTGCTGCAACATTGCCGCAGAAACATTATCAAAAAACAAGTCAAAGCCGCGAACGATGATAATTTCATTTTCAATCATAATTAAGTCCTAGAAATTTAAAATATCAGTCCGCCATAGATAACGGACTTGTGCACCCTTGTCGTTTTAAACGACAGCCGTCATATAGGCACGTTGCTGCTGGACATCTAGAGCGATGCTCACGATCTCGTCCAGAATGTCACGGGCACTTCCTTTGCCCGTATCAATCACAGCGAGCAACTGCTTATCACTTATTCCAGATATGCCTGCATCGCTCAATATGCGTTTGGCTAAAGGAAGCCAGCTTGACGATGGTGCCGCGTTAAATGGAATGCAATGACAACGACTAACGACGCCTGCCTCTACGTTTGAAAAATTATTTGTGGTCAGTATGAACACACAGCCTGGAACGTTCATCACGGATTTGAGCATCTTCATGGCTTGGTCGTTGAGGTTGTCTACCTCGTCCAGCACGTAATAGTGATGGCTTGCGCTGATGGGGTAAAGCCGTGCTGTGGAATCAATTTTCTCCAACAGCTTGACGCCGTTGTTGCCTTGTTGAACGCGAACATAAAGCGTGTCTTGTTGGGCATCTGCACCGCTACGATGAAACTCCATCGCATCAGGCAATAGCTTGGCGAGTGCACTTTTTCCAGTTCCAGGGATGCCGTAGAGCAAGATTCCACATTTGCCCTCTGGAATGGGAAATGGGCGTGCGCTAGTAACGAGTTGGTCAATCAAAGTCTTGCTGCGCTCGTTTGGATAAACGATGTCGTCGATTGATTTTGGGTTGTAGGTTGCTTCAAAGTCTTTAGGGTTCCACATGGGGTAGTCCATTTCTTGATTAATTAATTGAGATAGAAAACAGGCAGCAGTCTGCTGCCTGTTCGTGTTTCAGGCATTGACCACAGCTGCTTGGACAGCTTGTGAAATGGCGTCTTGCTTGACTTGCTCGTCGTTAGCGGCCTGCTTTTGAGTTGCGGCTGCTTTAACTTCGCTTTTGTTGGCGCTGTAGTGACATGCCAGAGCTGCATTAACTGCAGAGTCGTTTTCCACGACACTGCGAACAATGACGCTGCCGTCAGCCTGCCAAGTGCCAATCAACACGACAGATTTGCCAATGTTTCCAGCGTCGAGCTTGGTACCAAGAGATTCACTGGCAAAGACACCCATGTTTTTAGTCTGCACTGCCTCTGCAGCCTTTGCAGCTTTCTGTTTTGCAGTCATGGCTTTTGGCGCCTTTGCAAGGCGAATTTCCTCAACGCCGCCATGAGCGCGGATGAACTCAGGAATGTCCACCACGGAGACATCCTTTGTCAGAGCCGTCCGCAACACGATTCCATAAGCACTGACACGGCGGCGATCTGCACCAAATACACACTTGACGATCTTCACAAGCGTGTGAGTGCCTGTGTTGAACTTGTAACCTTTGGTGTTGATGTAGTCGTTCAGTCCCGCGCGAAGCGCTGAAGCTTCATCTTCTGTACCAGTCATCGCTTTGTATGTTTGGAAGCACTTTTGCAGCAGTGCATACAGTTGTTCATTGCTGGTGCGGTACACAGTGTTTTCCCATGCTTCGCGCTCAACGGCCAGTTGCTCAAAGTGATTGCGCAGGCCTTCGCTGGCTTGAGCAATCATTGTTACTGTGTCGTTTTTCACGTCATTTGCAGGTGTCGAGTTTGTCAACTCAGCACCGCAGATAACGGCAGTGGACAGTGTGGAAGTGGCGATAGAGGTATTTGTTTGCATTTGGAAACTCCTTTAATGCTGGTTAATGAAGACCGCACCGCTGCGGCCACCGCTTCAACTTGTTTGTGTTTGTTGCTGCGATGGATGTATCATTTGCCGTTAACTAGCAAACGACTTATCAAGCACACCAGTAGTTAATAAATGGATGATCTGTTTGAAAACACCGCCCAAGAGCACCTTTTAAAGGGGCACTCAAGAGTTCGCTTTCGCAATGCGAAAGATTCGCTGCATGTGGTCAAGGAGGGCGTGCATCGCTGGTGGTGGGAATTCTTGCGATTGAGCAAGGACTACTGGCTGGTTTGCCAAACCTCACACAACCGCATAGCCCAAACAAAGGACAGGGACCTAGCCAAGGTTTTCAGGGCGTTTGGCAATATCCACGAGTGCACTTTTGAGCAGTGGTGGGAAGACCGTGGCACATGGGTGTTCAGAGAGCAGGAGCGATTTCCCAAAGTGCAAGAGGTAGCAAGGTCTATCCGCGATAGAACCTCTTCAATGCCGCAGCCAGATCAAACATGGGTCAGCATTCCTCTCAAGTTGTCGCGACGCACGATCCAACGACAAATTGGCAAAATTCTTGATGCCTACGAAGATCAGCGACTTAACAATAGGCTGGAGATGAGCACATCAAAGTTCAAGCTCAATCCTGTTCAGTTCAGGCTGCACACGTTGCGCAAAATGCATGAGGTTCACAGCCTGCATCGTGAACTGATTGAAAAGCCAGCGGCTTTAAAAGTGTTGAAAGGAAGTCAAGAGTTTGAGCGGCGTGCAGACTTGTTCCGCATTGGCAGTTTGCTGCGGGTCAGTCCCAGCAATGAATCTCTGAGAGGTGACACAGAGGAGATTTTCAAACGTCAAAATCGCATGCGTGCCAGTGTCAGTAGATTGCTAAAGCGTACTGAGCTGTTGATTGCCAACGTTGAGAATGGCGTATTTCCCAGTTTCAAGCCTGTGGTCAGTGATGGAAAATCCCGCTTCACCAGTGCTCAGTTGGAGATGCACAAAGAGCTGGAAGAGCAGTGGTGGACTTTGGATTTAACCTCGGCGCTTAGTGTGGGGAAAATAGAAGAAGCACGCAGAATCCACTACCAGGAAGAGTTGCGCATGCGGCAAACCAGCATCACTGGAAAGAGTGAGCGAGTGGTCAAATACAGCTAACCAGTGTCGTGAGTCACGACATCTCGTGTCAAACCAACTCCACAGCATTACGCTTCATGTCATCGTTGACATCGATGTAGCGCTGGGTCACAGCAATGGAACGGTGTCCCGCTAGTGAAGCCAGCACCCGCACGCCAATGCCCTTGGTGGCAAGGTTGGTGATGAATGTGCGTCGCATGCTGTGGCTGCTGGCACCAGCAATGCAAGCAGCTTTAAATAAATGGTGGAAGTGCTGCGTCATCACATTTGCGCTGAAGCGTTTGCGTCCTGCAGTGATGAACAAGGGGTAATTTCGCGGTGCCCCCGTTCTTTGTTCCATGTATGCTGCCAATTCGTCTCGCAGTTTTTGGGGCAGAAACACAGTGCGCGGCTGACGTCCTTTGGTCTGTTCTGCAGTCAATCGCACTTCAGCTTTGATCGAGCCATCTGTATTGACCACGTCACTCACGGAAAGACTGGCGATTTCTCCTACACGCATGCCAGACCATAAGCCTGTGAGCAGCATCACGCGATTACGTGTTGCAAAACTGCGCTGCTCAATGAAAGCGAGCATGTGCTCAATTTCTGCTGGGGTGAGTGTCTTGGCTTGGCTCATGATGTGGATTTGTTTTCTTAAATAAATTCGCTCCTGCAAGTGTGTTTTCTTTAGTGATTTTGGGCGACCTTTGCCCCGTCAAATTGGCGGGGCAAAAAACCTCAATGAAATCAACGCGGTTAAGAAAAGCGCACTTTTCTTTGGCGCAAGGATGCGCTCTTAATGTCCTCGATCTGTGGGATCAAGACGACAGAAATCGTATGCGGCGCTTTAAACAGCGCACAAGCGTTTTGGCTGGGATCCAGCTATGTATCCCGCAGCCAGAAAGAAAAATTTGCTTGTAGCGCTGATTTGATGCCCTGCTAATTTGGGCGCAACAGTTTGGACAGCTGTTGACGCTTTTTTGCAATTGCATTTCGTACCCGCGTTAGCTTGACCGTTGCAGCCAGCTGTTTTTCTTGCCGCTTGAGCGAGTCAACTTGGGCATCCGCAGGGGAGAGTGGCTTTAGTGGTTTGAGGGGCTTGATGGTGCCAACAATTTCTTCGATTCTCATTTTTGCACCCTTAACCAAACAGCACTGGTGGCGCAGAAAACTCGAGTTCACGCTTTGCATAGGCCCTTCCAAGTGCGCCAATGACTTGCTTTCTGATCACGTAACTCGCAGATGGCATGTCATTCATTCGTCGAGCTATCTCATTAGCCATGATGTCAATTGAGCGATGCAGCTCAGCTGATGGGTTCAAGCGATTCTTTTGTTCGATTACTTCAGCGAGATGGCACAGTGCATTTGTTGACATCTCCAGTCCTTGAGCCGTAATGCTCCCAAAGTAGCCTTCACTCATGCCGCAGTACGCGCTAAATTTTCTTGCTGTCATGCATGGCATTGATGCACTCAGATGTGCATAGATTTGATTTGTGAAATTCATTTAATACTCCTTCACTTATTTGGTTCGCTCTGCGAACCGCAGTTCTCATTGCGCTTCAGGCATAGCCTTCGCTGCATATCAACTGCATGTATTTCAAACTCACATTGATCCATATGTTGATCAACTTAGATATAGATATTCACTAGGAATCCATATGCCACGCCGTAAAGGCGCAGCGACATTCACTGAGGTTATTCATACTGCATATGCACAACCAGACTGAACTGGGAAAGGCAGGTTTTGCGATCTCCTTTTATGTGCGTGTCCTTACGCTAGCAACGAACGGCTTATGCAGCAGCCATTGTTCGTGCCTTGTGGGGTACTCTTACGAGCGTGGCCTCCCACTCACTTTTTCTCAAGCCTGTTTGACTTGATGACAACTGTTAAGACATTGCAAACGTTACGGCCACAAAGGGGCGGCGTTTAAAGCATCCCGCCATCACAGCGGGGTAGTGCAATGAATCAGTGCAACAAGCTACGCCTTCTTTACCGTCACACATCAGAACGGATTTAGCAGCTCAATTCAATTGGCGAGCAACCTTCATCTTGTTTGTATAAAGTATTTATACGAACAAGAGGCTTATGTGCAATTTTGCAGGAAATTTTGGCGAAATTGATGAGTTCCTACCGTGGTGGTGACGGCAAGTATTAGTCGGTCAGCTTTGGTCGCATGCAGATGTAAAAAGTGTCCGCATCATTTCGTCTGCACCATCTTCATTGCTGACGCCTGTTTGCACCAATACCGTTTTTGATTTGCGATCAATGAGGACGTTTTGCGAGATGGCCCCAGCCATTCTCAGCATGCCGCCATTAGCTGTGTGGTGCCAAAAGAAGTTCTTGTAAGCACGTCCGGGGCGTGCAATATTGAAGCGCGATGCTTGGTCTTTGTCCGTATGCCTGGCGGTGTCCTCAATCCATGCTTTTGGGACGATTTGCCGCCCGTTCAAATAGCCATCATTAGCCACAAGCATCCCCACGCGCGCCCAGTCTTGCAGCGTGGCTGAAACGCCAGCGCCACTGAAAGTGAAGCCCTTGGCATCTGTCAGCCATGTTGCGTCTGCTGCAGCCCCCATGGGTTGCCAAAGTTGCTGTTCAGCGATGAGTGCCAAAGGTTGTTGATAGACGGTCTCCAAGACCCAAGCCACCAGAACTGGATTGATGTCGGTGTAGTTGAATTTCGTGCCCTGTGGCTCACTGCGTCCCCATTTGAAGTCAAGGAGTGCCTTGATTTGGTCAGTACCTTCACCTCGCCTTGGTGAGTAGCCGATTTGCGAAAAACCATAGCGTTCGAAGCCATTGTTGGGACTGCAGAATGACTCACAAATGTTGATGCCGCTGGACATGTTCAACAAATTCCGAAGGGTGATGTCCGCAAACGGGTGTCCCACTAGTTGCGGTACATATTTGTCGATTCGGTCATCGACGGATTCCAGCTTCTTTTGCTCCAGTGCAATGCCAGTCAGCAAGCCAACAATGCTTTTGGTCATGGACCACCCGAAGAATCGCATCTCAGCAGTGCGCTTGAAGCGGTATTCCTCGTGCCAAATTTCGCCATTGCGGGCAATCAGTAGACCCGAACGGTTGTACTTGGCTGCGAAATCAGACGCATCCATGAACAAGTTGAGCTTGATTTTTCGCTTGGCTTCCTTGAAAAACAACGGCTGGCTACTGGCGCGAATTTTTTGATGAGCCAGCATGGATTCAATGCCACCAGAGAAATTCCCTACGTGGTACTCGGTATAACCTTCCCATTTTTGCAGCTGTCCAGGTAGTCCCCAGCCTATTGGAAATCCTCTTGACTCGCCCAACCTGTCTTGCGGCCAAGAGGCAAAAGGCATCAACGATGAGCCCAGACCCACAGTTGCGAAAAGAAATTGCCGTTTGTTCATGAGAAGCCTCAACTGAATACTCGTCAAAACTTTGGTAGTTTAGTGTTGGTGCACGATCGCAAAACGATGCACACCACTTTTACATGGGAGGACGTGCAGGTTTGATGGGGCGTGGGCCTCGAGGCGAAGCTGTTTAAGCCTTCTGCTCAGCCGTGACGGCAGACTCAGATTTCGAAGTTGTCGATCAGACGGGTTGCACCCAGTTTTGCCGCGCCCAACACCACCAGCGCATCACCCGCCTGCGGTGCTTGCAGGTCGTGGCGACGGCGAACCGTGAGGTAGTCGGCTTGCCAGCCACGTTGGCGCAGGCCTGCCATGGCCTTGGCCTCCAGCGCGGGCAAATGGGTGTGCAGCGCATCGGCAGCCGCCAAGGCATCTCGCCCCAGTTCACGCAAAGCCAATGACAGTTGCACCGCTTCGGCGCGTTCGGCTTCTGACAGGTAGCCGTTGCGCGAACTCAAGGCCAGGCCATCGGCAGCCCGGCAGGTCTCGACGCCCATCACTTCAATGGGCAGCGCAAACTGACGCACCATCTGGCGGATCACCATGAGCTGCTGGTAGTCCTTTTTGCCGAACACGGCCACGCCCTCGGTCTTGCCTGCGAACACGCTCATGAACAGCTTCATGACCACGGTGGACACACCCGTGAAAAAGCCCGGGCGGAATTCGCCTTCCAAGATGTCGCCCAGCACCGGGTCGGCTTGAACCTTGACGGTTTGGGGCTCGGGGTACAGGTCGGTCTCGCGCGGGGCAAACACCACGTCGCAGCCTGCGGCCTCCAGCTTGGCGCAGTCAGCTTCCCAGGTGCGGGGGTAACTGTCAAAGTCTTCGTGGGGCAAAAACTGCAAGCGGTTGACAAAGATGCTGGCCACGGTGCAGTCGCCCAGAGGTTTGGCCCGGTCGATCAGTGTGGTGTGACCTGCGTGCAGATTGCCCATGGTGGGCACAAAGGCGGGGCGGCTGCTGCGGGCCAGGTGCTGGCGCAGTTCGGCGATAGAGCGGGCGATGAGCATGGATGAAGTCGTGGTGGGTCGTTGGCTGTAGCGCTGCTATGAACTTGCTGCGTCGCCCGCATCGTTCGGGCAAAAGCGTTGGCCTGCGGGCAAGATCAGTGAGAGGTTCCGGGCTCAGTTGGGCGTGTAAGCCAGCCGCACATAAATGGGCGCAAAGGCCTCGGCTTGGGTGATCTCGATCAGGGTTTCCTTGGCCAGTTCAAGCAGGGCGATGAAGGTCACCACCAGTACGGGCGTGCCCAAGGTGGGGTCGAACAGGTGCTCAAACTCCACAAATTTGCGGCCTTGCAGGTGCTTGAGCACGATGGTCATGTGCTCGCGCACACTCAGTTCTTCGCGGCTGATTTTGTGGTGCTGGACCAGATTGGCGCGTTTCAAAATGTCGCGCCAGGCCGCTTGCAGTTCGTCCATGCTGACGTCCGGGAAGCGCGGTTGCAGACTTTGCTCAATGTAGACCTGGGTCTGCAAAAAATCGCGACCGTATTGAGGGATCACGTTCAGCTGCATGGAGGCGAGCTTCATCTGCTCGTATTCGAGCAGACGGCGCACCAGTTCGGCTCGTGGGTCTTCGGCTTCTTCGCCTTCGGCCACCTTTTTGGGCGGCAGAAGCATGCGCGATTTGATCTCGATCAGCATGGCCGCCATCAGCAGGTATTCGGCCGCCAGCTCCAGATTGCGCTGCCGGATTTCTTCAACATAGGTCAGGTATTGGCGCGTAACACCAGCCATCGGAATGTCGAGGATGTTGAAGTTCTGTTTTCGAATCAAATAGAGCAGCAAATCCAGAGGCCCTTCGAAAGCCTCCAGAAACACCTCCAGCGCATCCGGCGGGATGTACAGGTCGGTGGGCATCGAAAACAGCGGTTCGCCGTACAAACGGGCCACAGCCACATGGTCAACCACCAGCGGCATGGACGCAGGTGCGTCTTGCAGCGGCACAGGCAGCTCGGTGGGTGGGGTAGAAGCGGTCATGGGCGAGCCAGTGGTGAACGCCGCAGCGGGAAATGGGTTCGCCCGCGCAGCGCTCAGCCTGAAATTCAGGTCGGTTGGGTCTGGTAAACGTAGGGCTTTTGGGCCACACGTGCTTCTTTGAATTCTTGTTGTTCGTTACGGCTCAGTTGTTTGTCCCACAGCAAAGCACGGCCTTGGCGCTGTTCGGCTTCCAGCTCGGGGCGTTGCGCCTTCAGTTGCTCAATGAACTGTGTGGTGTCCGAGGTGTAGTCAGGACGGCGAAAAATGGACATGGAGGACTTTCTGACAGACAAAGTGGGGTGAGCCGGGTGCCCAATCAGGCACGCTGCAAACCGAAGGTGAGGATTTTACTGGCCCGGACGCATCACCAGGCTGACGGCCCGCTGCAGGCCGGCAGGCAGGTCTGGCTCGAGCCGCCCTTCCAGGTGTTCCAGCAGGCCACTGCGTCCGGCGATGTCCAGAGGTTGGTGCAACAAACCACAAATGATCAGCTGCACCTCTTTTTTACGGCAGGTGTCGATCAGGTTCATCAGGGCATCGGCCCCCGAAGAATCCACATAAATGACGTTTTTCAGGTCAAGCACCAGCACGGGGGTGTGGGTCTTGTCTTCGATGTCCTCGACCAACTTGACGGCCCCGAAAAAAAGCGCACCGTACAAGCGCCAAGCCTGAATGCGGGCCTCGTGCCCTGCCAGTCCGGGATGCTCTAGACAACTGACGGGTTCGCTGCGGCTCAGGCTCGAGATTCGGTAAATGAAGGTCAGGCAGGCCGTGATCAGGCCCACCTCAACGGCGACCGTGAGGTCAAACACGACCGTCAAAAAGAACACCGCCAACAAGGTGGCGCGGTAGGGCAGGCGGTAATGGCGCAGCAGCAAAAATTCGCGCCATTCGCCCATGTTCCAGGCCACAAACATCAAGATGGCCGCCAACGCCGCGAGGGGCACATGCCCGGCCAGAGGCGCTGCCAGCAACACCACGGCGAGCAAGGTCAGTGCATGCACCATGCCCGAAATGGGGCTGTTGCCCCCGCTTTTGATGTTGGTGATGGTGCGGGCAATCGTGCCGGTCGCCGGCATGCCTCCAAAGAAGGGGGTGACAAAGTTGGCCACGCCCTGCGCCATCAACTCTTGGTTGGGGTTGTGACGATCGCCGATCATGCCGTCGGCAATCCGGGCGCAGAGCAGCGATTCGATCGCCCCCAAAAGCGCCAGCGTCAGGGTGGGCATGAGCAAAAAGCGCGCACTGTCCCAGCTGAACGCAGGCCACTGGAAGCTGGGCATGACGGCCGGAATGCCACCGAATTTGCTGCCGATGGTTTCCACCGGCAAAGACAGGCCCAAGCAGGCCAGTGTGGCAAACAGCAGTGCAATGATGGAGCCCGGCACCAAGCTGACCCAGCGGTAAGGGGTGTTTTCGAGGCGGCGGCCCAAGCGCATCCAGCCGACCAACAGCGATAAAGAGCCCAAGGCCACCAACAAAGCGGCCAGATTGGCGGTGTGCAGGTTTTGGCCCAAGACATTCAGCATGCTGAAAAAGTCAGCGGGCATGGCCTGGATTTTCAGACCCATCAAGTCCTTGATCTGCGACAGCATGATCAGCACCGCGATGCCGTTGGTGAAGCCGATCACGACCGACACCGGGATGAAACGGATCAAGGAACCGAGTCGGAACAGGCCCATCAAAAACAGCAAAACCCCCGACATGGCTGTGGCCAGAATCAGATTGGCCAGGCCGTAGCGTTCGACGATGCCGTAGACGATGACGATGAACGCGCCTGCGGGACCGCCAATTTGCACGCGACTGCCGCCCAAGGCTGAGATCAAAAAGCCCGCAATGATGGCCGTGAACAGACCCGCTTCGGGCTTCAGGCCCGAGGCGATGGCAAAGGCCATGGCCAGTGGCAAAGCCACCACCCCGACCGTGATGCCCGCGCCCATGTCTTGGGTCAACCTTTGGCGGTTGTAGCCAGCCAGACTGTCCAGCAATCGGGGTCTGAAAAAGTGGGTTGCTTGTGGCCAGTTCATGGGATTGGAGGGTGTTTATTCATGGCGTGGTCGAAAATCATGCGGCACGTTGTCGCAAGTCATCGAGCAAGGGGCGCAGGCTCAGCAGCCAAAGCAGCGCAGCCAAGGGCACCGTGGTCACATAGCCCAAGTGCTTGAACCCGAGCGCACCCAGCAGCCCGCCTATCAAAAACCCCATGACCAAGCCGGTTTGAACCCTCAGACGTTCGCGGTTGGCCCGCACCGAGGTTGATCCATCCAAACGGTTGATGTAAACCCATTTGCCCAGCTCAATGCCGATGTCGGTGACCAGGCCCGTGATGTGGGTGGTTCGGATATCGGCTTTGGAGATTTTGGTGATGACTGCGTTTTGCAAACCCATGATGAAGCAAAGCAACAGCACGGTGATGGGCAAGAACAGCTGTGACCAGGCTGCAATGGCGGCCCCAAACAGGCCAAATACCAGCAGGGCAAAAGACTCGAGCATGAGCGGCAGGCTGTAACTGCTGTGCAAACGCTGGCGCAGACCCCAGTTGACCATGATGGCGGTGCACATCGCGCCCAACACAAAGGCCATCAGGCAGGTCAGTCCAGCCGCAGCCAGGCCGAAATGACCCAGTACCACGTCGTCCGCCACCGATGAGACGATGCCGGTCATGTGCGAGGTGTATTGCCCAACAGCCAAAAAACCGCCCGCATTGGTGGCACCTGCCACAAAACTCAGCACCCAGCCCAGACGCAAATTGGCCTCGTGGCTTCGTTGCACATCGGTCCATCCACGGATCAGGGGAAACATGTGCAACGTTCCAGGGTGTGCTCAGGGATCAGTGAATCCGCATGCCGGGCTTGGCACCGGGCCAGGGATGGAGCACATGGATGCCCGGTTCGGCTTTTTCATCGGCGTGGCTGGCGGCCAGCACCATGCCCTCACTCACGCCAAATTTCATCTTGCGCGGTGCCAAATTGGCCACCATCACCGTCAGTTTGCCGATCAGGTCTTCGGGCTTGTACATGCTGGCGATGCCGCTGAACACATTGCGGGTGCGGCCTTCGCCCACATCCAGTGTCAGGCGCAAGAGCTTCACCGAGCCTTCGACGGGCTCGCAGTTGACGATTTCAGCGATGCGCAGATCGACCTTGGCAAAGTCATCGATGCTGATGGTGGGTGCGATCTCTTCGCCACCGGGGATCAGCACAGGCACCGCCACTTCGGGGGCTTCAAAGAGCGATTCAAGTTGCTTGATGTCCACACGCTGCATCAGGTGCTGGTAGGCGTTGATGCCGTGGCCCGCACCCAGCAGGGTCTGCGCTGCGTCAAAGGTGAAGGGGGCGACGTTCAAGAACGATTCGACCTGAGCGGCCAAAGCGGGCAGGACGGGTTTGAGCTGCAGAGTGAGCAGGCGGAAGGCTTCGATGCAGGCGCTGCACACATCGTGCAGGCGTGCATCCATGCCTTCTTGCTTGGCCAGCTCCCAAGGCTTGTTTTGGTCCACATAGGCGTTGACCTTGTCGGCCAGCAGCATGGCTTCGCGCAAGGCTTTGCCGTATTCGCGCTCTTCGTAAAAGGCGGCAATGCCGGGCGTTGCACTTTGCAGTGCCGCCAGCAGGGCTTGGCCGTCGGCGCTGACGGTGCCCAGTTGGCCGTTAAAACGCTTGGCAATGAAACCGGCTGATCGCGAAGCGATGTTGATGAACTTGCCCACCAAGTCGCTGTTGACGCGGGCCATGAAGTCTTCGGCGTTGAAGTCGATGTCTTCGTTGCGGCCCGACAGCTTGGCGGCCAGGTAGTAGCGCAGCCACTCGGGGTTCATGCCCAGGCTCAAGTACTTGAGCGGGTCCAGGCCCGTGCCTCGGCTCTTGCTCATTTTTTCGCCGTTGTTCACCGTCAAGAAGCCGTGCACGTTCACCTTGTTGGGCGTTTTGCGGCCAGAAAAGTGCAGCATGGCGGGCCAGAACAGGGTGTGGAAGGTGACGATGTCTTTGCCGATGAAGTGGATCTGCTCCAGATTCGGGTTGGCCATGTAGGCGTCGTAGTCTTCGCCGCGCTTGTCCAGCAGGTTTTTGAGCGATGCCAGATAGCCCACAGGCGCATCTAGCCACACATAAAAGTATTTGCCCGGCGCATCCGGAATTTCAATGCCGAAGTAGGGCGCATCGCGCGAAATGTCCCAGTCGCCCAGGCCTTCGCTGGTCGTGCCATCGGGGTTGGTGCGCACGCTGAACCATTCTTTGACCTTGTTGGCCACCTCGGGTTGCAGCTTGCCGTCTTGTGTCCACTGGGTCAAAAACGCGACGCAGCGCGGGTCAGACAGCTTGAAGAAAAAGTGCTCTGAGGTTTTCAGCTCGGGCTTGGCCCCGGACAGGGCCGAAAACGGGTTGATCAGGTCGGTCGGGGCATAGACCGCGCCGCAGACTTCGCAGTTGTCGCCGTACTGGTCTTTGGCGTGGCACTTGGGGCACTCGCCTTTGATGAAGCGGTCGGGCAAAAACATGTTCTTTTGGGGGTCAAAGAACTGTTCAACCGAGCGCACCTCGATCAGCGAGCCGCCGTCGGCGGCGCTGATGTCTCGCAGGTCGCGGTAAATCTGGCGGGCCAGCGCGTGGTTTTCAGGCGCGTCGGTGCTGTGCCAGTTGTCAAAGGCGATGTGAAAACCGTCCAGATAGGGCTTGCGGCCTGCGGCGATGTCGGCCACGAACTGCTGTGGCGTTTTGCCGGCCTTTTCGGCGGCGATCATGATCGGTGCGCCGTGCGTGTCGTCGGCGCCCACAAAATTGACCTGGCTGCCTTGCATGCGCTGGAACCGCACCCAGATGTCGGCCTGGATGTATTCCATGATGTGGCCGATGTGAAAGTTGCCGTTGGCGTACGGCAGGGCGGTGGTGACGAAGAGTTGGCGCTTAGACATGTCGGGAGTGGCTTAAAACCTTGAAGGCAAGCTTTTGATTTTAGACGCTAACAGCCTGTGGCCTTGCTGTGCTGGATGGCCGCCTGTGTGGCCATCAGGCCTTGGCGGTCCAACCGAAGAACCGCTCGATGTCGGCCCGTTGTTGTTGGGCATCGGATTCGCCCAGGGCCATCAGTTCGCGGGTGTAAGCCGCTTCAAACAGCAGGTAGCTGACCAGTGCATTGCCTTGCCCGTGAAAAGTGGTCTGACTTGCCCCCAGGGTGCGCAACAGGCTTTTGACCGTTTGCGGCAAGGCGTCCGCGTGTCGAGCTGCGATCACATCCAGCCGCTGTGAAGGGGCGATCAGCAGCAGTTCAACCGGGCGCAGGTGGGTATCCAGGCGTTTTTCAACCGGTATCAGTTGCAAGGTTTGGTTGATGCGTTGCATGCGTTCGACGTCAACTGCCAATGAATCCAGAAAGATGCTCGACAAAGCGTGGCCGGCGATGTGGGCCAAAGACGGGTACGTCGGTTCTTGCGTTGTCACCTGCCGAGGCTCCAGCATGCGGCCAGCCCCAATCACCAGGATTTTGCTGGCACCCAAGTGGATAGCCGGTGAAATCGGGGCCGTCTGCCGCATCGAGCCATCACCAAAATAGGCGGTTCCCTGAGGACCCTCAAGCCGCATGGCCGGAAAAATGAACGGAATCGCAGAACTGGCCAGTAAATGTTGGTGCGTCAGGCGGCCATGCTGAGCCAATCGCTGGTTCCGGACCCAGGGGGTGACCGCGCGACAGCTTTCATAAAAGGTGACGTGTTCACCCGTGCTGTAGCTGGACGCCGTGATGGCGAGTGCCTGTAAATGCCCATCCCGAAGCAAGCCTGGCAGTCGTTCCAGGTCAATGCGTTCTTGCAACAAATCGCTCAAAGGGTCATTGTTCAGCAGCGATTTGGGGCGAAGTCGTTTTTGCGTGATCAGCCAGCCCAGCGACAGCAGAGACATCCAGCGTGCCCCTGAACGGATCATGCCCAGGACGTCAGATCGGTAGACTTGTTCGACTTGAAAGTGGCTCCAAACATGGACGAGGTCTTCCATGGCCTGGTCAAAATTATCGGCACTGCAGGCTAAAAAAGCGGCGTTGATGGCGCCGGCCGAAGTGCCCGATATCACCGGAAAAGGATTGCCATGGGCTGCGCCGGCTTCTCGTCGCATGCGAGCGATGGCGGCGAGCACGCCAACTTGGTACGCGGCACGGGCCCCGCCGCCTGAAAGTATCAATCCTGTTGTGTTGCTCATTGAGTCCATCCTAGCGGCGTTTCAACCATGAGAAATCAGGGGACACCCGCGCTTGGGTAGACTTCGGTACCTTTTTTTGTGAATGAATTCCGATGGCCAGCTCAGAACAATTGCTCCAAGCCCTGCAAACCGTGATCGATCCGAACACCGCAAAGGACTTTGTGTCTACCAAAGCCCTCAAGAATTTGGCGGTCGATGGTGGCGATGTGTCCTTTGATGTGGAACTCGGCTATCCCGCCAAGAGCCAGATCCCGGCGCTGCGCCAGGCGCTGATTGCCGCTGCCAAGAGCGTGGCGGGCGTGACCAATGTGTCGGCCAACGTGATCAGCAAGATCGCCGCCCACTCGGCCCAGCGCGGCGTGGCGCTGCTGCCACAGGTCAAAAACATCGTGGCCGTGGCTTCGGGCAAGGGTGGCGTGGGCAAAAGCACCACCGCCGTCAACCTGGCGCTGGCGCTGGCGGCCGAGGGTGCCAAAGTGGGCTTGCTGGATGCCGACATTTACGGCCCGAGCCAACCCATGATGATGGGCATTGAGGGCCGCCCCGAGAGCGAAGACGGCCAGACCATGGATCCCATGGAGAACTACGGCGTGCAGGTCATGTCGATCGGTTTTTTGGTCAGCCAAGACGAGGCCATGATCTGGCGCGGCCCCATGGCCACCCAGGCGCTGGAGCAGCTGCTGCGTCAGACCAACTGGAAAGAACTCGATTATTTGATCGTGGACATGCCACCCGGCACGGGCGATATCCAGCTGACCTTGTCGCAGCGCGTGCCCATGACGGGCGCGGTGATCGTGACCACGCCACAAGACATCGCCCTGCTGGATGCCAAAAAGGGCGTGAAGATGTTCGAGAAAGTCGGCGTGCCGATTTTGGGCTTGGTTGAAAACATGGCGGTGCACGTCTGCACAAATTGCGGCCATGTGGAGCACATTTTTGGCGCCGATGGCGGCAAGAAAATGGCCGCCGAGTACGGCATGGACTACCTGGGCGCGTTGCCCCTGGACATGCAAATTCGCCTGCAGGCCGACAACGGCAAGCCCACGGTGGTGTCCGATCCCGATGGCGAGGTGGCCCAGATTTACAAGGCTGTGGCGCGACAGGTGGCGGTCAAGATCGCAGCCAAGGCCAAGGACTTTTCGTCCAAGTTCCCGACCATCAAGGTCAGCAAGGACACCTGAGGCGAAGCGCCAACAGCAAGCTCGCCGAGCTCATCCTGAGCCGCATTGGCCGACGATGCGTGATCGCATCAAACGGACAAGCGGCTCTGGATCGGTCAGTCACCGAGCGCTTTTTCGCGCTCAAACTTTGAACTTGCCCACTTCCTGGCGTGTGCCATCGGCGATTTTGGACAGCTCGATCACGGTGGCGGCGATCTCTTCACTCGCGGCCGCGTTGGATTCTGCGATCTTGTTCAGGTTGGCCACGTTGGCGTTGATTTCCTGAACTGCTGAGCTTTGCTGTTCCAGAGCGGCTGAAATCCGCTGCATCATGCCGTTGGCTTCATGGGCACCCGTTTCAATGCGTTCCATGTCGCGGCTGACTTCCTGGACCGTGGCCACGGCGTGCCGGGCTTGGGCGACAGCTTGCTGAACCAACTGCGAGATTTCTTGGGTGCTTTCGGCGCTGCTGGACGCCAGCTTGCCCACCTCTTCGGCCACCACCGAAAAGCCTTTGCCATGTTCACCTGCCCGTGCTGCTTCAATGGCCGCGTTCAGCGACAACAAGTTGGTCTTGTTGGCAATGCTTTCAATCACTTCGGTGATCTTGTTGATTTTTTCCGAGTTGGCAGCGATGCCGTTGACCACTTCAACCATGGTGGACATTTTGTCTTTGCCCGCCCGCACGATGGCCATTGATTCATGCGAGCGTGCGCTGGCTGTTTCGGTGTTCCGGGACACGTCTGTGACCGACACCGCGGTTTCACGCACCGCATTGGCCAATTGACCGATGGCATGCATCTGGTTTTGTGCGCCGTCACTGATTTGGTTGATGGCTTGGCTGGTCTCGTTGGCCGCCGCAGCCACTTGGCGTGTGTTGCTGTTGATGGCCACCATGCTGTTGCCCAAAGCTTCGAGTGAGCGGTTGATGTTGTCCTTGAGGGTGGCCAGATCGCCACGGCCTTGGGCCTGAATGCGACCCCGAAGATCGCCTTGAGCCACGCCGTTCATGACCAAACCCACGTCATTGAGCAGCGTTTCCATGGCTTGCATGGCGCTGTCCACTGCAGTGCGCAAATCGCCTTTCACATCGCTGGACATGCGTTTGCTGAAGTTGCCGTTGGACAGGGCCTGCATCACATCTTGCAAAGCGGTCATGGTCGAGTCGACACTTTGCGCACTGGCATTGACGGCCGCTTTCATGATGCCCAGATCACCTTTGAGGTCGGCGTTGACCCGTTTGTTGAAGTCGCCTGCGGCAATGGCTTCGACGACCGCGTTGACTTCGCCAATGGCCACTTGCTGTGCAGACATCAGTTGATTGAAGGCCATGGCGGTTTGCCCCACCTCGTCCTGGCTTTCAATGGTCAAGCGACGCGAAAAGTCGGAAGAGCTTTCGATTGACACCACCATGGCACGCAGTTCATCCAGTGGGCGCGTGATACCCAGCACTTGCCAGCGGATCATGCCAGCCAGGATCAGCATCACCACCAGCACCATGCCGCCAAACTGAAGCGCCAAGTCCCAGAATTTACGATCCACATCGTCGATGTAGATGCCTGAACCAATCACCCAGCCCCATGGCTCGAATTTTTTGACGTAAGAAAGTTTTTCAAACAACTCTTCGGTCGTGCCGCCACCCAGCTTGGGTTTGGGCCAGTTGTAGGTCACAAAACCGTGGCCTGATTTTTGGGCCACTTCGTTGAATGCCACAAACAGGTTTTTCTTGCCATCGGTGTGAACCACAGGGCCATCTGAGCCAGCTTGCAAGGTGGTCGCACAGTTGAAATTGGCGCCGTCCAGCACTTTGCCGTTGAGGGCAGGCACCGTGGGGTGCATGACCATTTTGGGAACCGGGCTCGTCAGGTCATTCAGCCAAAAATATTCTTTTTGCTCATAGCGCAAGGCTTGCACAGCGGCAACGGCGGCCGTCTGTGCTGCGTCCTTGGTCATTGCGCCTGATTTTTCCAACTCATGGAAATGGACCAGCACGGTGTGAGCCGATTCCACCAGATGCCGTGTTTTGAGTTTTTTGTCGTCCATCATGGTCGACTTTTCCAGGAAAAGCGCCATGGCCGTGACGGCCAAAAGACCGAGGAACGCCACCAGCCCGCCCAGCATCAACCTTGTTTTTACTTGCATGAATCACCTTCGTAAGCGCTCAATGCGCCAATGATGGTGATTTTAAGGGTTTGTACGTATTGGAATCATATTTATCACTTTTAAATTATTTAAACCGCATCTGTGGTTTTTAAAAAAATTCAAAGCGACCGAAAGCGGACGGCAGTGCCCGTCGCGCTGCACTGTTGTTGCCGTTCGGTGGGCGGGGTGTTCACGCCGCCCACCGCGCTTCAGTTCTTTTCCAGATCCCGCAATCGGAACCGCTGGATCTTGCCCGTGGCTGTTTTGGGCAATTCCGCCACAAATTCAATGAATCGTGGGTATTTGTAGGGTGCCAGGCGTTCTTTGACGAAAGCCTTGATTTCGTCTTGCGTCAGGGTTTGGCCCTGTTTGAGCACGATGAAGGCCTTGGTCTTGGTCAGACCGTCGGTGTCTTCCTTGCCGATCACGGCCGCTTCCAGAATGGCCGGGTGCTGTACCAAGGTGGCCTCGACTTCAAAAGGCGAGACATAGATGCCGCTGACCTTGAGCATGTCGTCGTTGCGGCCCGCATAGGTGTAGTAGCCATCGGGGTCGCGGGTGTACTTGTCACCGCTCTTGGTCCAGACACCCTGGAAGGTGTCGCGGGTTTTTTCGCGGTTGTTCCAGTACATGAGCGCACTGCTGGGACCTTGGATGTAGAGGTCGCCGATTTCGTTGTGGCCGGTGACCACGCTGCCGTCTTCGTTGCGCAATTCCACCTCGTAGCCAGATACGGCTTTGCCGGTGGTGCCGTAGCGCACGTCGCCAGGGCGGTTGGACAGGAAGACGTGCAGCATTTCGGTCGATCCGATCCCGTCAATGATTTCGCAGCCAAAGTGGGCGGTCCAGCGCTCGCCGATGTCACGTGGCAGGGCTTCACCCGCAGACGAGCACAGGCGCAGGGCGACCAGGTTCTTTGCGGGTAAGTCAGGGCTGGCCAGCATGCCGCCGTAGCCTGTGGGCGCACCATAAAACACGGTGGGCTGGTGATCGACCATGCGCTTGAATGTGGCCAAGGGGGTGGGGCGCTCGGCCATCAACACCACGCTCGCACCCACGCTCAAGGGGAAGGTCAGGGCATTGCCCAGCCCGTAGGCGAAGAACAGCTTGGCCGCCGAAAACACCACATCACTTTCGCGCAGTGCGAGCACGTCTTTGCCATACAACTCGGCCGTCCAGTAAAGGTTGCCCTGACTGTGTACGGTGCCTTTAGGTTTGCCCGTGGAGCCGGATGAATACAGCCAGAAAGCCGGTTCATCGGCCAGCGTGGGCGCGGGCAAGGCGGGGTTGCTTTGCCGGACGAAATCGGCCATGTCGAATTGGCCTTGCGAAAGGGCCGCGGTGGGGTGCGAAATCACCACATGCTGCACCTCGGTTTTGACCAGGTTCATCGCGGCTTGCAAGGTGGGCAGCAAAGCGCCTGACACCAGTGCCGCCTGGGCTCGGCTGTTGGTCAACATGAAGGCATAGTCTTCGGCTGTGAGCAAGGTGTTGACTGCCACGGGGACCACACCCGCATAAAGCGAGCCCAAAAAGGCCACGACCCAGTCGCTGCTGTCATGCATGAGCAGCAGCACGCGCTCTTCGCGTTTGAGGCCCATGGCCTTGAGGCCGCCTGCAAACCGACGAATCTGTTCGGTCAACTCGCCATAGGTTACCGAACCCACATCATCGATCAAGGCGGTTTTATTCGGTCGTGAGGCGTTGTTGGCGATCAGGTGCTGTGCAAAGTTGAAGTCTGCAGATGGTGCATTCACGGTGCGGGTCATGTTTGTCTCCTCGGATGTTTGTTATGTTGGCCAGATTTTTTGTTCTGGCCATAGGGGATTTAACGGGGCACGCTGCTGCTTCACAGGGGCAGTGCCATGCCTTGTGTCGCCAGTTGGTCCAGGGCCAGCGAGCTGCCTTGAACGGCGCTGCGGCGGTGGTAGAAATTGAGCGCCCTGAGGCCACCCAGTTCTTCGCCGCCACCGGCTCGGCCGGGGCCACCGTGCAGGCTCATGGGCATCACGTTGCCGTGGCCACTCTGCAGGGCCGCTACATCGGGCGAAATCGCATGCACACGCCCGTGGCTGCTGGCCAATTCGACCGAAGCCTGGGCCGTGAAAACCGGGTCTTCGCTGTAGACCGAGCACACCAACGAACCCTCGCCCCGGCGGATCATGGTGTAAGCCTCTTCAATGCTGTCGTAAGGCATCAGGGTGGACACCGGGCCGAACACCTCGACTGCGTGCAGCACTTGGGCAGTCATGGGCGTTTCGGTGCCCAGCAGCACCGGGGCGACGCAGGCACTCGACACGTCGGCGTCCACCAGTGCGGTGGCGCTGCCACCAAACAGCACGGTGGCTTCTGTCTTGAGCTGAACCAAACCAGCCAGTACGCTGGCTTTTTGTTCTTGGCTGACCAAGGCGCCCATGCGAACGGAGTCGTTGCGAGGGTTGCCCACGGTGGTTTTGGCGAGTTTCGCGCCAATGGCCTCAGCCGCAGCCTTGTACAAAGCGCGAGGCACAAAGATGCGGCGGATGGCGGTGCATTTTTGACCGGATTTGACAGTCATCTCACGGCTGACTTCGTTCACCAACAGCTTGAAAGCCTCGCTGTCGGCCGTGGCTGCGGGTGAGAGCAGGGCCGAATTCAGGCTGTCTGCCTCGATGTTGCAGCGCACCGACAGCTCGGTCACGGCGCGGTGGCTGCGGATGATCTTGCCGGTCTCGGCAGAGCCGGTGAACGACACCACATCAAACGATTTGAGCTGGTCCATGAGGCCCGCTGACGAGCCGCAAATGACCGACAACGCGCCGGCAGGCAACACGCCCGCATCCACCACGTCTTTGACCATGCGCTGGGTCAACCACGCGGTGGCGGTGGCGGGCTTGATGATGACGGGCACGCCCGACAGCAGAGCCGGGGCGGCTTTTTCCCAAAGGCCCCAGCTGGGGAAGTTGAAGGCGTTGATGAACAAAGCCACGCCATGGGTGGGCACCTGGATGTGCTGAGTCTGGAAGGCCGGGTCTTTGGCCATGCGGATGCGCTGGCCGTCCAGCAGCAGCTTGGCTTCGCCCAGAGCTGCGCCCTGTTTGGCGTAATAACCCAGCGTGAAGATGGCGCCATCAATGTCCACACCCGAGTCCTTGGCCACGGTGCCGCTGTTGGCGGTGGCGATCTCGTAATAAGCGTCACGGTGGGCTTGCAGCACGTCGGTGATTTTGCTCAGCAAGCTGGCACGCTGGCCGTAGCTCATTGCGCGCAGTGCCGCGCCACCTTGTTCGCGTGCAAACGCAAAGCCTTCGGCCAGGTCGATGCCTGCACTCGAGACGCGGGCCAGCTCGGTGCCCAGCACGGGGTCAAACAGGGGCGTGCCTTCGCCCGTGCCGGTTTGCCAGCGGCCTGCGATGAAGTTGGGGAGCAAAGAGGTGGTCATGTGCTTGGCTTTCAGAGGGTCGATTGAAGACGACCGTTTCGGGTGAGCATGCACTGGCATGCAACAAAAAACTGTTCTTGCTGTTCAGTTGGCGGTATAAACAGCAGCTGATGCACTATTGTGCTTGCCTGTGAGTATGCATTAAAGTGCATGTTTTGGGGTTGTTGAAATTTAAGGGTTTTCCCTTGTCTGTAATCAAAGGTTGAGCATGACATCTCAAGAGTCCACGTTGATGGAGCCGTCCGAGCCCGAGACCAAGCGCAGTCCGTTTCTGGAAGCGCTGGGTGATCGGGTGCGCACCTTGCGTTCGCGCAAGGGCATGACGCGCCGCGCCGTGGCGGTGGCGGCCGACGTGTCTGAGCGCCACTTGGCCAACCTCGAATACGGCACCGGCAACGTGTCAGTGTTGGTGTTGTTGCAAGTGGCCAATGCCCTGCAATGCTCGCTGGCCGAGTTGCTGGGCGACGTGACCACCCTCTCGCCCGAATGGTTGCTGATCCGTGAATTGCTCTCCAAACGCAGCGAGGCCGATTTGCGCCGCGTGCGCGTGCAGTTGAGCGACATGTTTGGCGAGGGCGGTAACGCACAAGAGCGCAAAAACCGCATCGCCTTGATTGGCCTGCGTGGCGCGGGTAAAACCTCGCTGGGGCAGCGCCTGGCCAATGACATGGGCTTTCCCTTCATAGAGCTCAGCCGTGAGATCGAGCAGTTTGCGGGTTGCCAGATCAGTGAGATCCACAACCTGTACGGCGCCAACGCTTACCGCCGTTATGAGCGTCGCGCCCTTGAAGAAGCCATCCAGATCTACCCCGAAGTGGTGATCGCCACCCCCGGCGGTCTGGTCTCCGATTCGGCCAACTTCAACTTGCTGCTCTCGCACTGCACCACCGTCTGGTTGCAAGCCGATGCGGTCGACCACATGGGCCGTGTGGCTGCGCAAGGCGACATGCGCCCCATGGCCGCCAGCCGCGAGGCGATGGAAGACCTCAAGCGCATTCTGGAAGGGCGCTCGGCCTTTTATTCCAAAGCCGATCTCGCTATCAATACCAGTGCGCGTTCCGAAGACCAGGCATTTGACGCCTTGCGTACTTCGGTTCGCCAACATTTGCAATTGCCGGCTTGATGCCGTGGTGATATTTCATTCCCTAGGGAAAACACTTAGTAAATGCAGTAAAGTGCATGTTGCTGTTCCGGGGTGTCTGCACTAAACTTCAGCTCAACATGCAGTGAAATGCATTTTTTGACAGAAATCAAATCCACCACCCTCTAACGGAGACATCCATGACCGCAGCGCCACAGGTTGACTACCAAACCAACCCTTCCCAATACAAGCACATCAACCTGGCATTTGATGGCGAGATCGCCACCCTGTCGATCAACATCAACGAAGACGCTGGCATCCGCCCTGGTTACAAACTCAAGCTCAACAGCTATGACCTCGGCGTGGACATCGAATTGCACGACGCTTTGCAGCGCATCCGTTTTGAGCACCCAGAAGTGCGCTCGGTGGTGGTGACCAGCCTGAAAGACCGCGTGTTTTGTTCCGGTGCCAACATCTTCATGTTGGGCGTGTCCACCCACGGCTGGAAAGTGAACTTCTGCAAGTTCACCAACGAAACCCGCAACGGCATCGAAGACTCCAGCAAGCACGATGGCCTGAAATTTGTCGCCGCCCTGAACGGCGCTTGCGCTGGTGGTGGCTACGAGCTGGCCCTGGCTTGCGATGAAATCGTGTTGGTGGACGACCGTTCCAGCGCCGTGTCCTTGCCTGAAGTGCCCTTGCTCGGCGTGTTGCCTGGCACAGGCGGCTTGACCCGCGTCACCGACAAGCGCCATGTGCGCCACGACCTGGCCGATATTTTCTGCACCAGCGTCGAAGGCGTTCGCGGCCAAAAAGCAGTGGACTGGCGTCTGGTGGACGCGGTGGCCAAGCCTGCCTTGTTCAAAGAGGCGGTTCAGGCCCGAGCCACCAAGCTGGCTGCTGGCAGCAACCGCCCAGCACCTGGTGCTGGCGTACAGGGCGTGACCTTGACCCCGCTGAACCGCACCATCGCGGCCGACAGCCTGAGCTACACCCATGTGACTGTGGAGATCGACCGCGCCAAGCGCATTGCCACCTTCACCGTCAAGGCCCCGGCCACAGCGCAACCCACCGACATCGCCGGCATTCAAGCCGCAGGTGTGAACTGGTGGCCGCTGCAAATGGTGCGTGAACTCGACGATGCCATCCTGCACATGCGTACCAACGAACTCGAAATGGGTACTTGGATCATCAAGACGTCGGGTGATGCCGCCGCTGTGTTGGCGTCCGACGCGACCATGCTGGCGAACAAAGACCACTGGTTCGTGCGTGAAACCATCGGTCACCTGCGTCGCACCCTGGCCCGCATGGACGTGACCTCGCGCAGCCTGTTCGCCTTGGTCGAAGAAGGGACATGTTTTGTCGGCACACTGGCCGAGCTGGCTTTCTGCGCCGACCGCGCTTACATGCTGGCTTTGCCCGACGATGCCGCCAAGGCCCCCAAGATCCAGTTGAACGAAATGAACTTCGGTTTCTTCCCCATGGTCAACGACCAGACTCGTCTGCAGCGCCGCTTTTACGAAGAAGTGCCTGCGATGGAAGCTGCACGCGGTGCCATCGGAACCCCGTTGGATGCCGATGCGGCTCTGGCCTTGGGCTTGGTGACAGCGGCACCCGACGACATCGACTGGGCCGACGAAATTCGCCTGGCTCTGGAAGAGCGCACCTCCATGTCGCCCGATGCATTGACCGGCCTGGAAGCCAACCTGCGTTTTGCCCAAAAAGAAAACATGGCCACCCGCATTTTTGGTCGCCTGACTGCTTGGCAAAACTGGATCTTCCAGCGCCCCAACGCCGTGGGCGAAAAAGGGGCCTTGAAGGTTTACGGCAAAGGCGAAAAAGTTCAGTTCGACATGAACCGCGTCTGATGTTTTTGCGTTGTGCAGCGGGCTTCCCGGTGGTGCCTGCTGCAACCGAAATTTGACCCCACCGTTGCTTTAATTTCTGGAGACTCTCATGTCCGGTATCAACTACAGCGAAAAAATCCCCAACAACGTCAATCTGTCGGAAGACCGTACCTTGCAGCGTGCGCTCGAGCAGTGGCAGCCCAACTTCATCAACTGGTGGGACGACATGGGCCCCGAAGGCTCAACCGACATGGATGTGTACCTGCGTACCGCCGTGAGCGTGGACCCACAAGGCTGGGCCCAGTTCGGCCACGTCAAGATGCGCGATTACCGTTGGGGCGTTTTTCTGAACCCCGGTGAACAAGACCGCAAGATTCACTTCGGCGACAACATCGGCGAAAAAGCCTGGCAAGACGTGCCTGGCGAACACCGCGCCAACCTGCGCCGCATCATCGTGACCCAGGGCGACACCGAGCCAGCGTCTGTTGAGCAGCAACGCCACTTGGGCCTGACCGCGCCCAGCATGTACGACTTGCGCAACCTGTTCCAGATCAACGTCGAAGAAGGCCGCCACCTGTGGGCCATGGTCTATCTGTTGCACAAATACTTCGGCAAAGATGGCCGCGAAGAAGCCGATGCCTTGTTGCAACGCAACAGCGGCAACGAAGACAACCCACGCATCTTGCAAGCGTTCAACGAGAAGACGCCTGACTGGTTGTCGTTCTTCATGTTCACTTACTTCACTGACCGTGACGGCAAGTTCCAGTTGTGCGCATTGGCCGAGTCGGCATTCGACCCATTGGCCCGCACCACCAAGTTCATGTTGACCGAAGAAGCGCACCACATGTTTGTGGGCGAGTCCGGCGTGAGCCGCACCATCCAGCGCACAGTCGATGTGATGAACCAGCTCAAAACCGACGACGTCGCCAAGCTGCGCGCTGCCGGTGTGATCGATCTGCCGACCATCCAGCGTTACATCAACTTCCACTTCTCGGTGACCATCGACCTGTTCGGTGCCGACGAGTCGTCCAACGCCGCCACCTTCTACAGCTCTGGCTTGAAGGGCCGTTACGAAGAAGGCAAGCGTGGTGATGACCACGTCCTGAAGGGCAACAGCTACAAGATCCTGTCGGTCGAAGACGGCAAGTTGATCGAAAAAGAAGTGCCGATGCTCAACGCTTTGAACGAAGTGCTGCGCGACGACTACATCACCGATTCCAAAGGCGGCATCGAGCGCTGGAACCGTGTGATCTCCAAGGCAGGCATTCCTTTCACATTGACCGCGCCACACAAGGCTTTCCACCGCAACATTGGTTCTTTGTCCGGCTCCAAGATCACGCCCGATGGCCGTGTGGTGACCGATGAGCAGTGGATGGCGCAGGTGGGTGAGTGGTTGCCTACCAACGAAGACCGCGCTTACGTGGCCAGCCTGATGGGCCGTGTCGTTGAGCCAGGCAAGTTTGCCAACTGGATCGCGCCACCCGTCATGGGCATCAACCGTCAGCCAGTGGACTTTGATTACGTCCGCTTCAATTGATGCGTTGAGCTTTTGATCGACTGCTGCTCCTGCTTGGTTGCGGGGGCGGCAGTTGACAGAGGAAGGGGCGGGTTCCTCTTACGGGGTACCGGAAAATCGTCACCCGCCCCTTCCTCTGTCAACTGCATGGTGTGTGTTTCGCTCGCAAACGCCGGTAGACTGCGAACGGAAAAACCGCCACATAGCAAGGGCATGGCTGGGGGCCGGGCACCGATTTTCCGGTACCGGAAAATCGGTGCCCGGCCCCCAGCCATGCCCTTGCGGAACGCGCAAAGCAAGATACCGGCAGTCAACACAGACAAACCGCAGAACAAAACACAAAAAGCCTGAGGAAGCATGCCATGACCACTGAATCCATTCTGATCAAACAGCACGTCATCGACCCCGAGATCTGCATCCGCTGCAACACCTGCGAAGCGATTTGTCCAGTGGGGGCCATCACCCATGACTCGCTCAACTACGTGGTCAAGGCCGACATCTGCAACTCGTGCATGGACTGCATTTCGCCATGCCCCACAGGCTCGATTGACAACTGGCGCATGATGCCCAAGGCCAAGGCCTACAGCATCGAAGAACAACTCAAGTGGGACGAACTGCCCGCCGAGCTCAGTGCCGCAGAGCTGGCTGCTGCCGGTGGTGAATCCGGTGACGCTGCGCCAACGCAAGACAGTGCCGCCGATGCCGCCTCGGCCGCCTCCGTGGTCAGCACCGCCACCGCTTCGGGTTTCAACTCGGCCCAGTTTGGTGCGACCATTCCCCCTTGGTCTGCCGCCCACGCTTACACCAACCTCTATGGCCCCAAAGCCGCCGATAAATCCATCAGCGCCACCGTGACCGGCAACCTGCGGGTGACCGAAGTTGGCAAGGAATATGACACCCACCACATCGTGCTGGATTTTGGCAACCTGCCTTTCCCTGTGCTCGAAGGCCAGTCGATCGGCATCCTGCCACCCGGAGAAGACGGCAAGGGCAAGCCACACCACGCTCGCCAATACTCGATTGCCAGCCCCCGCAATGGCGAGCGCCCGGGTCACAACAACCTGTCGCTCACCATCAAGCGCGTGCTCGAAGACCACGATGGCAAACCCGTGCGCGGTGTCGCCTCCAACTACATGTGCGATTTGAATGTGGGTGACAAGGTGCAGGTGATCGGGCCGTTTGGCGCGAGCTTCCTCATGCCCAACCACCCTAAGAGCAACATCGTCATGATCTGTACCGGCACAGGCTCTGCGCCCATGCGGGCCATGACCGAATGGCGTCGCCGCCTGCGGGCCAGCGGCAAGTTCGAGGGTGGCAAGTTGATGCTGTTCTTTGGTGCCCGCACGCCTGCTGAGTTGCCTTACTTTGGCCCGCTCAATAACTTGCCCAAAGACTTCATCGACACTGAATTCGCCTTCTCCCGCGAAGAGGGCAAGACCAAGCGTTACGTGCAGGATGCCCTGCGAGACCGTGCTGCCGATGTGGCGGCTTTGCTCAAAGATGGCAACACCTGTTTTTACGTGTGTGGCCTTAAAAGCATGGAAGAGGGCGTGGTCATGGCCTTGCGCGACATCGCGCAAAACGCGGGTCTTGAATGGGACGCCATCGGT
>Ga0208916_10000157_pt1 | contig 33182 bp, 37 predicted proteins | sample DEB19_08_DNA_5_FD_184523 | JGI IMG/M metagenome (GOLD analysis project Ga0208916, IMG submission 184523) | Aqueous microbial communities from the Delaware River and Bay under freshwater to marine salinity gradient to study organic matter... | ecosystem: Environmental > Aquatic > Marine >... | reverse complement strand
AGGCTATAATCTGAGGCTTCATTCCTCGATAGCTCAGTTGGTAGAGCGCCGGACTGTTAATCCGTAGGTCCCTGGTTCGAGCCCAGGTCGAGGAGCCAGAATTTACTGTTCTAGAACAAGCACTTAGCTCAAAAGGCTAGGTGCTTTTTTCTTGCCTATTCGATTGGATATTGGACGTTTATTAGACGCTGTCTAATATTCTGCGCATTTACTTCACCGCAGGCGCCTTGCTGAGCAGCTCGTTCTTGGCCTGCGAGCCGGCCGAGCTGCCGAAATAAAACGCGATGATGCCAGTCCAAGCTGTACCCAGCGAGCCGAGCATGAGCAGCAGCGCGTCGCTGGTGACGAAGGTCTTGGTCATCATGCCGATGAGGATGCCGAAGAACCCCAGCGTCACCAGGATAGCCAAGATCGGCGGCAACATCGACCGGGTGGTGGTCTGCATGTCACGCGCTGACTTGCGGTCGTCGGCCGCCACCTTGGCGAAGTCCAGGCCGAGCTCCTGGGCCTTGGCCTTGATCTCGATCTCGGCGAGCTGCACGCTGGCGATCTGCTCGGCCGTCAGCTTGCCGGACTCAATTGTCCGCTGCGCTTCTTCTGGCGTGATGGCCATCACCTTGGCCGCCAAGCCGTAGGCCATGGTCCCGAACGGCCCCCCGATGGCCGTGGCCAGGGTCGGGGCAATCATCTTGAGCCAGTCCATATTTATCCAATCAAGTTAAGGGCAATGCGCCGAGCCCAGCCACCGGAGAATGCAGACCAGTTCTTGAGATCCGTCATGAACAGCAGCCGGTGGCCGTTGTAGCGGGCGGCGACGGCTGCCGGCTGCTGTTCAGCCAATGCTGCCAATGTCATAGGCCCAAGGGCGCCATCTGAGTTTGTGCCGATGGCCAGCTGCAACCACTTGATCGACTGGCCGACACCTGAGTTCACCGCGCCGTCGAACACATCGAACCGGACAGCGGCTGGTAGTTCGTCAGCCCGGCACTTGGCCCAGAAGTCGCGCCGGTAGATCACCTTGGCGCCGTCCATGGTGAGCGCCTTGATGTCCACTGCCGGGTAGCTGCGCTTGCTGACACCCCATTGAGTCTCACCCCCAGGGTCGCGGGCGTCGTTGACGTAGCCGCCCTCATGGCCGATGAGCTGCTCGAATGCCTGGTCGAAGTCCATTTACCTCACCCCTAGTTTGTCAAGCCGGTCGGCGATACGCTCGTTGGTGCGGTCAATGCGCGCCAGTGTTTCTTTGACGGTCAAATAAGAGTCCAGAGAGCGCTGGTCTTGCGCTGTATCGACCTGGCGTTGAAAGCCGCGTGTCTCTTCCATGATGGTCAACCGTTTGTCGAGCGTTGACCACGCTGCAAACCCGGCAGCAATAAAACCCAGAAAGGTCAAAATGTGACCGAGGTTGATCGTCGGGTCGAACCACTGTTTCTTGGCGGGCTCTTCAGTCATTACAGGTGCTTTCCGCTTGGATCATATGGATCAAGTAATGGAGCTACCCAAGCCGCAATAGCTTTGCGCCAGCCTTCACCTTCATTCAAATGCCGACTGAGCCTAGAGGTCACAGTAGTTTCCTGTGGAATCTCAAGCAACAGCACAGTCATCACTGTCATATTCACAAAGCAGTCTAAGACATAGCCGACGATCAGCACCGGGTAGCCCAGAGCCTTTGCTGTTGCAGTAAGTTGTCCAGCGTCTTTGGCACGGGCTAAATTCATCACGGCAAGAAAGAAAACCCATAGGGCGTAGGTAGAACCCAAGCCAATCAATAGTGCGTAGACATAGTTCATGATTTTGGGTACTCCGATTTAACTGCAAGACAAGCATCGACATAAGCCTGAACCTGCGCAGCGTCACCCTTCACGATCCCGTCAAGGTAATCATGGATGGGTGGATAAGCTGCTGCACGTAGCTCTTGATATGTTGGTGCTGGTGGAATGTCAGCAGGGTCTGGCGTGTTGCCTTCTGAGAGCCATACTAGATAAGCTGCATAGTCGGTATTGGCTTCGTCAGCGGGAATGCTTGCACCGTCAGACAGGCGGGTGATACTGGTGGATTGGTTTAGTTTGTACATGATTAGAGTTCTGCTGCTACTGTGTAATTTCCAGAAACTAGCAAGGCTTGTTTTGCGGTAAACGCAGAAGCCCTTGTTCCTACAACTGTGAAATTTAATGAGTTTGCATTGCTGGCAGTTAGTGTAAAAGAAACCCAAGCAGCTCCGTCATAGGTGGCCCATTGCCCATTGGTAATACCTTTCCCACTTGTGCGGTAAAAAATGATAGTTGGAGTTGCACGCATATTTGTAGGGAAAAAAATCGCTGCTGCTTGCCCAGAATTTACGTCATAAGGGGCAAAAATAGTATCCGTACCTGCTACTGCATCTGTTGGCGCGACAGCTACATCAAACGATTTTGAGTAATACCGCTGGCACAGCGCCAACTCAGTACCATAAGGCCGGTAATCAAAGCTGGTGGCTGTGCTGCCTTTTTCTAGCTGTACGCCTGTGATGTAGAAGGTGGCTCCGGCTGTGCCTACTACGCTGGTGGCTCCTGTGGCACCGTAGTAAGCTGCCCCAGCCCATGCTCCGGCAGTACCGCTATAGGTTGTACCCACCCCCAAACCGAGGTTTACCGTAAGTCCAACACCATTTGTACTTAACCAAGAACCCGACGTATCTCCCGGAATAATTACTGTTTTCTGTTCCCATGTATTAGCTGCGCTGATGATGTATGTAAAAGGATACGCCCTGTTTTGAGCGCTGTTTTGCACTGAACCACCGAAAGTGCCCGTCAAGCTAGAACGCACCCAGAATGACAACGTCACAGTTGACGCCAATGCGGTTCCCCAGCCAAGGTCTGCTACGTTGAACCCTTCAATTACTTGCCGTGCTACAAATATTTCACCAGCCGGAACAGAGTAAGCAGCCAACGAAGTAATGACCAATGAGTTTACAAAACCTGTTGGCGCTATTGAAGACCGTTGACCGGAAAACTTTGATGCTTGGTCTCCATAGCAGTTAAAACGATCAACTGGAAAAATGACACCAACGATGTTCGTCACACTAGCCCCAGCATTCCGCTGGTCGATCACCATCGCGCCGTTGATGATGCGGTTAACCATGCCAACCTTTGGCGCTGTATTCTGTACGCTTGTATCTGGGAAGGTGATACTGTCACCTGAGTATGCGATTGTCATTTGTTACTCCCAGAGAATATTGATTGAACCGGCGTCGAACGTGTCTGTGCCGTTGACTGTGGTGATGCGGATGCGGTCAAGAGTACCAGCCAAAGTGATTCCACCTCCACCAATACCCATCTCTGTGGCCCCAGTAATACCACCAAGATATGAGCCAATCCAAGTCGCGCCAGACACATTAACCAGTGACATTGATCCATATCTTGAATAATTAGCCGAAGCATTAGCGCCCAAGCCTATTCCAGTAGTAACTGAGCTAATACCCGGTGTTCCGGCAATATATGCAGTAGTTCCGTTATATCCTGCGATAGTTATTCCAGAACTGTATCCAAGTTGAACAATAGGTATTGAAGTTCCGCTTGTACTCACCCCATTAAACATCACCGTAATTCGCTTCACCCACGATGGGATGCCCGTAAAGTCAATGCTAGTTCCGCTTGTGGATGCTTGCGCTGTTCCCGATGTAAGTGGTTGAGTCAGCATAGCCGGAGTAACAACCCCAGTCGAGCCGGTAGATACCACAGTACCAGTTGCATCAGGCAGCGTAAGCGTCTGCGTTGCGTTTGTACTGGGTGCTAATAGGGTGACTGACCCTGTGCCTGTTGCCCCGCCTTGGACTGCTAGTAAGCTCATTTGGCCTCCAATGCCGTGATACGGTCAGTTAGGGTAAGGATCATTGCTTGCTGCTCTTGGATTGCAGCGGTCAGTGTGGCGACAAGGAATGAAGTATCAATACCTTGGTACTGTGGTTTGCCTTCAGCGTCTACTGCATCTTTCTCGCCAGTGACACAACCCGGTTCGACTTCAGCTAGTTCGTGAGCGATAAAGCCTTGACCGTCTGAGCCGTCAATCTTCCACTTGTAAGTGACGGGCTTAAGTGCAGCGACCTTTTCCAGTGCGCCTGTCATTGGTGCAATGGTGTCTTTCAGGCGGTAGTCGGAAGATGTTACGTAAGTGGTGTTAGAACCAGACTTGCCAATGCGTCCAACTTCGGTGTTAGTGGAGTCAAAGAATCCAATAAAACCTTGAGTGGCAGACTCGCCTTTAACCCCAATTGAAAATGGGTCTGTACTTGAGGCCGAAACAACAATATAACCATTGACGCTACTTGTGCTAGAGGTTCGACCCGCTTGTATCTGACCCGTCACACTCCCTGTTCGGCTTGCCATTACCAAATTACCGCTGGAGTCGATACGGGCGCGTTCTAGTCCGCTGGTAAATAACGTTAGAGGCTGTGCATTCGCAGTGCCCACAGTCATTCCTGCTGCATCCGTATAGATATAGCTTGGATTGGTAGTTGATCCAATACGAAGACCGCCACCAGCAGACCCTTTAATATCCAAAGTAGGATATGAAGCGATTCCCGTAGGCGAAGCAGTCCCAATCCCCACATTCCCACTAGCATCTTTATAAATCTGCCCTGCACCGATATTCACTACACCAGTACTACCCGTCAGGGTTCCTGTATAAGAGAGGTCAGTGGCGTTGTTTTGTAAACCCACTGTGCCATCAATAATTACTGTCATAACGATCCTTAAAGAACTACCCAGCGACTACCGCTAGATACTGTTATTGCGATGCCATTCGGCACGGAGATTGGCCCTACAGCACTTGCGTTTTTCCCAGTGGGAATCGTGTAGCTTGTAGTGACTGCTTGAGAGTTCTGGACAAACACCTCATCCGATCCACCCCCTGTAGCGCCACCACCCACTGATCCCCAGCTTGTGCCAAAGACTTCTGGCTTGTTGATGCTGGTGTTGTAGCGAATTGAGCCTGCTACTGGTGAGGCATCACGCTGTGCTTGTGTGCCAGTAGGGAGTTGTGCAGAGCCTGTGCTTGAGGTCTGGCTGACCTTCCCAGCCAAGGCTGGCAGGTTGGCAACAGCGGTATTGATGTTGCTGCTGTTGGCGTTGACCGCGTTGATGTTTGTAGCGTTGGCGTTGACCGCTGAGACCGCTGCGGAGATTCCTGCTACCGATGTGACGTTGGCTGAGATGCCAGCGACTGTGCTGATGTTGGTAGCGTTGGCTACTGCCGCGTTGATGTTGGTGGCATTCGCTACCGCAGCATTGATGTTGGTGGCATTCGCTACTGCAGCATTGATGTTGGTAGTGTTTCCTGCGACTGTCGTGACGTTAGCCGAGATGCCCGCTACGGTTGTTACGTTGGCTGCGATGCCTGCCACGGTGGTGACATTGGGGGCTACGCCCGACACCGTGGTGACCGCGGCGTTGACGCCGGCGACGGTGTTGATGTTCGTCGCATTGGCAACCAGCGCGTTGATGTTCGTGGCGTTGTTGGCCACGGCCGTCACGTTGGCGCTATTGGCTATTGACAGCGCTGCGCTGGCCGCGGATGCTGCGGCGCTGTTACCTGCTGCGGTCGTCAGCACTTGTACGGTATTGACAACGCTTGCGAGGTAAGCGCTCGGGTCTGTGCCGCTGGAGATGCTGACCTTAACCGTCCGGCTGACCTGCTCGGCCAGCTGCTGGATCTGGATCGTCGCCCGGTCCAATGCGGTGTTGATAACAGCCGGATAAAAACCGCCTGCATTTGTCAGGTCCAGGCTTTGCAAGTTGGCCACTTGGCTGGTGGCCGTCAGTGTGTAGCCTGTCGCCGGCGCCACCAGGGCGGTGATCGTGCCGCCTGGGTTAGCGTTCTGGTCGGCATTGAGCACGACACTGTAGTTGGTGCCCAGCGTCAGCGTGGACTCGACCCCGGTGGATGTGATGGCCAGCACGACCAGAATGTCGGCAGTGCTGAAAACCTTAAAAGCAAACGGGAAGGCCACCGTCACGCCGTTGCCGGTGAACGGGCCAGCCTTGCGGGTGGAACTAGAAATAGTCAAGGGTGTACTCCGGTGGTATGACGGGCAGTGTGGCCCGCCATACCCCGGTTACGCGCACCCTTCGCGGCGCACCCTTCGCGGCGCTTAACGGCGCTTAACGGCGCTTAGCGGCGCACCCTTGTCAGTCCCTCGGCGGTGGCCCCAGCAGCATGGCGGTCGGCGGTGCCTCGCCGTTGCTCCACGCTTGCCACCCGCGGTAGCTCCGAAGAATCTGCACGGTCGGGATGCCGGTGGCCGAGCCCATCAGGCGGACCGACGCCATCGCGGCCGCCTCGTCCGCCTCACCCTGGCCGACTTGTTTGCCGAACTTACCGATGTCACCCACAACACGGCCGACCGGCGGGCCGCTGTAGTCGAAGCCGGACAACATGCCACTGGCTTCGCGCAGGCCCATCACGGTGCCAAGCAGATAACCGCCTTGCCACTCGAGCAGCTTTTTCATCCATGTTTCCGTGTCATCGTCGTCGCCCCCTCCGCTGCGCATCAGGTCAAGAATCAGCGCTGGCCCAATCGCCGGAATGACCATCAGCATCATCATGTCAGCCAGCCAACCGGCGATTGCCAGCGGGTTTTTAAAGTCAGTTGCGCCAGTGGATTCGGCGGCCAAGTTGTAGGTTGTATTGAAGTAGCTGTAAAACATCGACAGCATCGGGTGCTTGCGCTGAAGCTCGGCCAGATCTTGCGTCTGCCCACCGCCCTGAGAGTCCACCACACTCTGGTCAGCTAAAGCCACCGCAGTGGCTTCGTCTTGGCCGCCGGCCAGTGCCTTCTCATAAGCACCGATCCAGGTCGGCACGTCGGCCACCATCTGCATTTTCTGCATCAAGATGAACAGGCTGGCGTCATAGATCTGCCGCGAGCGCGAATGTCCCTGACTGACCCGACCACGAATCTCCCGCAGCTCTCGATTGAAGGTGGTCGAGCGTAAGCGCATGAAGTCCGACTTCTCGCTAATCCAGGTGTTCGAGCTCTCAAACCGCACCGCGTCGCCGCCCCAGCGTTTGAGCCCCTGCAACACATGACGGGGGCCAATCCGCACGACAGACTGCGCCAGGCCGAACGGCTGCATGAAGGCGGTCGTCAGTGAGAAGCCCATGGTCGAACGTGAGATGTTGCCGCGCAGGTGCAGCAGCGCCTGGTCCATCTTGGTCTGCGGCACCATGTCGGCAGTTGCAATAGATTGCAGCCCATCTTTCATAGTGCGCAGCACGTACTTACCGTAATGGTTGCGGATCGCGTCGTTGATGGGCTTCGCGTCTAGCAGTCGGTTAGCGTCAATCAGCCACTCGTGCCAGGCCAAATCGTGGACCACCTCGGAGATGTGCTGAGTGATGACGTCCAGCGTCTTCTTGACCGGCCGCTTCACGTCCTCAACCCGTGCCTTGGTGTGGCCGCGCCGGGTGGTAGCGCGGGTCATGGCGCCGCGCAGCATGTCCGTCGCAATGGCGGCAGCATCTAGTTTTTCAGCACGGTCATCGCGGTTTGAGTCGTACTTGATGGGGTAGTAGCCGCCGTTCATCTGCACGGTACTGCCATCGCTGGCGGTGGTGCTGAAGGGTGAGCCTTCCACCTTCTCCGGCACCAAGCCCGAGACTCGTTTTTGTTTCTCAGCGATCTGCGGCCAGAAGGTGTTGATGTAGGCCCATGCCTCATTGACAAACTTCAGCTCGACTGGGCTCAGCGTTTGCAAAATAGCCCTTACTTGGCTTTCGCTCCAGTTGTCGCCTGCCATGACCCGCTGGCGGTTTGTCGCGTTGCCCCAGTTCAGCGCCACCGACAGCCGGGCGCCACGGGTCAGACTCGCGTCAATGGCGGGGATATAACGCTTGTCACCATGCACGCCCCCCTTGAGTTTCAGCAGCGGCGCGTACATTTCGGTCAAACGCACCGTGGACTGCTCGATCATCACCGCCTCTGCGGTGCCGGCCGCGTTCATGGTGCGTCCCAGAATGCGCCAAAGCGGCCCAGCATCTTTGTTGCCATCCATCTGCCTGAACAGGCTGGCCAGCTTGCGGTGACCGGCAGCAAAACCTTCGAGCCAAGGCTTCACGCCTTTGGCCTCTTCCAGCTCAACCGGCCGCTGGGCACCACCGTTGTCAATGATCGACGCGCCCGCCTCGGCAACGATCACGTCGAAGTCGCGCTTGTCTTTGGCCGTCAACAGCCTGCGCTTAAGCCGGCCCAAGTACTCTATTTGTTTGATGGTGTCGCGCAGGCCGCGCACCTCCTCGACCGTCATGTCCTTAAATGACTTGCGATTCGCCTCGTCCATCAATTCGGCTGGAATATCAGCCTCCAGCCCGAGCTTAGCCTGGTTGTCCACCCACTCCGCCAACGACTTGCGCTTGTCCAGCGCTTTTTGCGTCGTGCTTGCACGCAGATCGAAGCGCTCTAGCAGTACCTCGATCTGGCCCTGGTAATCAGGGTCCAGCGTCTTGCTTGTCGTGTCGAACTTCTTGAAGTATTTAATGGCCTTCTTAACTTCCTCTTGCGCAGCGTAGGCCGCCTTGGTGGCGTACATGTTGACCAGCTGGTTGCGCTTGTGCTCAGCCTGCTTGGGCACATCACCCTTGGCTGCGGCGGCGGCTTTGCCGGCACGCACCTCGGCAGCCGCGTACTGTGCCGGACGAATGTCTCGCACCTTCAGGCGCGCAATCACGGTGTTGCCGTATTCCTTGGCCGCAGCAGTGAGCACATCGACCGTGTTCTTCTTGCCAGGCTGCTTTTCTCGGACCGCCATGGCGTGCTGCAAAGCGCGCAGCTCAGCGGCCACAAAGCGCACGCGGGCGTCGTTGTGAATGGCCATGTCGGCAGCTCGCTCCAAGCCGGCAGGCGTGGCCAAGTCGCCGTGCTCTTCCAGCATGCGCTGGTCGGTGCGGCCCTCGATGGCAGACTTCGGCGGCTCAGCGGCCAGCAGCTTTTTAACCAGCTCGTCAGCGGATTGGAAGTCAAACAGCTCAGCGACGATCTCAGGGTTCAGACCCGTCTCGTCGCTGGTCATGCGCAGCTCGGACAGCTTGCGCCAGATGGCGTCGTCGGCTGTCCCGTACATATCGCGTAGGTCTTGCGTGCGCAGCTTGCCAAAACCCATGTCAGACAATTTTGGGGTGTCCAGCGGCTGGTCGCCGTAGGCGGCTTCCATGTCGTGGGTGATGGAGTACCGGTCCACCCCACGGCGCTGGTCATCAAACAACTCTTGCAGTTGCTCCATGCTGGTCTGGTCGTTGCGGCCCTCAATGATGTAGCCCTCTTCCACCAGGTACTCGGCCATGGCGTCCATCGAGCGGCCGCCTTCTTTGCGCACCACCGGCGAGCCGAAGACACCGGACTCTAGCTTTTCCTTTTCGTCAATGCCCCACTGGCTTTTGACTTCGGCACGGTTCAACCCGCCCAGCTTGGCAATGGCGGTGAACAAGTTATCGACCGCCGGGTTAACGCCCTTGGCCTGGCCGACAGGCTTGTCACCTTTTAGCTGGTCGCCGGCCTTGGCCGTCAGGAATGTCCAGGCGCGGTAAATCGGCTGGCTCATTACTTCGGCGCGCACTTCGCGGGCAATCTGCGCCCGCAGTGCGTTGTGTTGCTTCTGCAAAGACTTCAGTGTCCGGCTGCGTGCGCGGCTGAGCCACTGCATGTCTTTCAAGCCCTTGGCTTGCAGCTCGTCTACCGCGTTCATGGTCGCCTGCGTGCCCATGTCGTGATACAGCTTGTAGGCTTCTAAGTCCATGCCCGCCTCTTCGGCTGAGCTGAACAGCGGCCCCATGTTGCGGGCAGCTTCTGACGCCTCGATCTGGTCACTGGTGGCCAGCATGCGGTCCATCACGGCGCGCACTTCGTCGGACAGCTCCACGTTCATAGCCTGGCTAATGTCAGCCGGACCAGCGTTGACCGACTTGAGCACGCTGCGGTACACGTTCACCAGCCAGCTGCGAAACGTCTGGAACATGGTGGCCAGCTCGATGCTGGGTGACTTGCCTTCAAAGGCGTAAGCCTCAAAGCCCCGCGCCCACTGCTCATGGTGCGGCCGCTTTTCGTCAGCGGTCATCAAGTACCAGGTGTCGATGGCTGAGAGCTCCGGTGAGCCCTTGACACCCATCCAGTCAAGCGTCTTGTTCATGTCGTCAACAATAGAGCGCTCGCCGTCGGTGACAGTCTCACCCTGGCTAATGCGCGCCGAGATCTTGGCCGCTAGATCAGCCTGGACTTCGAGGAAGAAATGCCCGCCTTCGTGGATGAAGGTGCTTAAATCTGCGGCCTTGAACATCGAGATGATGCTGGCCTGCTGGGTGATGTCGTTGGCGAAGGCGATCTGGCCGCGTTGGTCTTGCTTAAGAATGTCCTTTTTACTGCTATCGAATTTGCCCTTGTTGCCGATGGCACTTTTCACCTGGGTCTCTGCGAACGGAATGTAGACCGGCGAGACGATGGCGCCGCCCCCTTTGCCTGACCAATCCACAATTCCGTCGTAGCCCATGGCCTTGAATATGTCGGTCACTTTGTCAGGGATTGAAGTCCAGACAAAAGCCGCCGAAGCGTTGGCAAGGTCGGTGTAGTTGGCCACCCATTCTTTGAGGGTGCGGGTGTTTTTGTCCCACATATCCGCACCGCCACTTGCTGCACGGCTTCGGTCTTTTTTCGCCGCTGCCTTCAATGCGTCAATCACGGCCTGCGGCACGTCGCTGGTCACCAGCGGGTTCTGCATTTCGATGTAGGTTTTGTAGACAAACGGAAACGCCGAATGGGGCGAGTCGTAGGTGATGTCCTTGACCGGAAAGCCTGCAAGTTGCAGCACTTTCATGAATTGCTCTTCGTCGTTGAACAGGTTGCCACTGTTCAGCCAGTCTTCGACCAGCGCCTTGAGGGGATTACCTTGCTTGTCATAGCCGCGCTGAGTCTGTTGAAGGTTGTAATCGTAGCTGCCCGTGCCGTTGGTGCGGCCTTCGTCGCCCAGCACAATGGCATTGCTACCATCTTCGTTTTGATCTTCGCCGTAAGTTACGCGGGGTGCCAACTCGGAGATTTTTGTTTTTTGTTCCGTGGTGAGTACGTACCAAGCGCGCACCAGATCAATGCTTGAGCGCTGACCCTGCGGCTTGAACTTGAACCAATTGGCGTAGTCCTGATCTTCGTTGGCTAGACTGGTGTCGGCCTTGCCTTTGGCATAGCTGCTGGCCAGCTCGGGGTTGGACGTGAAGAATGCCATGGGGCCGGATGTGGCCCGCTTCTTTTGGAACACCGTACCCACCCGGTCAGGGCGTGCGGTTCCGTGATAAGCCTCAAGGACTACCTTCTCGCCGGTCTTGAATTCATGGGTTTCGGCCGATGCACCATCCACCAGTGGGGCGTCGTTACTCCAACGCTTGAAGGCGGGCGTTTCGGTCTGTAGGGGTGACTGATTCAAAATGTTCGGGTTGGTGCCGTCGAAGTTGCCGTTGTTGCCGATGGCGCTTTTGATCTGGGTTGGCTCGAAGACAAGAATCTCATGAAAAGCCCCGTCAACCTCATCGTTGAAAATAACACCGTCGTGGCCAAGCGCTTGCAGCTCGTCTTTTCTCGCCTGGTCAACTTGGGTTATCTCGGCGTAGGAATTTGCAATGTACGGATTCTGAATTGACAGGTAGGCGGCGACAGTTGGGTTACCGTCGCCCCGCGGGTAGCTGGCCGCGTAGGCTTTGTCGGCACTGAAATACGCGCCAACTTGCATGCGCTTGTAGCCCTGCCGCTCAGAGACATCGAATGTGTCGAGCCCCTCAACATTCTCACGGCCGTGATAAACCACCAGCGGCTTGCCCTCAGCGTCCACCACCTTGCTGTCGCCAAACCACTTTTTAAACGCTGCCGTGTCGGTCTGTAGGGGTGACTGATTCGCAGCATCGGCCACCACAGCTTGTGGCTTGCGGTACATGCTGTCGCTGATGGCCAAGTCTTTGTTCTTGCCTTTGTTCTCGACAAACCCCAACGACTTATAAAACGACTTCAACCGTGGCACTGAGCCGCCAAAATCTTTCGATGGTGACAGTGTCAGGGTCTTCCCGGTGGCGTCGGCATGTGCCGCCAGCTCATTCATCACTTCGGTGCCGACGCCCTGGCCTCGTTGGTCTTGCGGCAAAACAATGCGGGACACACTGATCGTGTTATCGCTACCGCCGACGTCCAGCTTCAGATCAGGGTATTTGCTTTCGATGCCCGCCACCACTTCAGATGTGCTCATGGCCGGCTGCCCCAGCACCTGCGCACCGGCTTGCGTCTGGCCACTAAAACCCAGCTGGTAGGTCTGCGCGAACTGCGGCACAGACATACCGCTGCGAGCTGCCATCACTGCGTAGAAGTTGGCGGCCAGGGTGGCGTACTGGGTGTTCACCGCTGGGGTGAAGCGCTTGACCGCGTTCAACTGGGTCAGCAGCTCAGCCTGCACCTGGTCACGGCCGGCCTTGAACTCGGCATCGTTCTCATGCTCTTTGAGCACCTGCTCGATCTCGGCGTTCAGCTTGTCGCCCTTCTCGGCCATGTAGACCTTGGCGTCGGCTCGGCTCATGCCGCTGGCGTCAGTGCGGGCGTGCTCGACCAAAGCCTGCGAAAACGCGCTGCCCGATTCGGTCAAGCTGCCGGCTAAAAACTCACCCGTCGGCACCACCAGGTCGGCGCCGCTTTGGGCCTGGTCCAACTGACTGGCCAAGCTCGGCATCACTTGCGCCAAGGCTTGCAGATCGACCCCCGCCTCAACCAGCTTGGCTGAATCCAAATAGACATTGGGCGTGCCCTCGTCTACCAAGTCCTGCGCGTAACTGGTCAGCGTCTCAGGGCTGCGCTCAAGCAGCTTGCTGGCCTGCATGGTGGTCTGCATGGCCTCCAGCACAGAGGCGTGCTGCTCGGCTTGTTGGCCTTTGCGCTCTGTTTGGTCTGGGTCAATCAGCCGGTCGATGCCGCGCACGACACCGATCTGCGCACCGCCGCCCACCAAGGTGGCAATGATAGTTTCCGCAATAGCTGCCGGCTGCTCTGAAACGAAGTCAACAATCGGCTTGCCGGGGTTGACATTCATCCACTCGTTGAAGTTTTGCCAGAGGGTGGCGCCAATCTCGCCGGGCACTTCTTTCACCACCTCATAGCCAAACAGCTTAGCCGCACTCGCGCCCGCCTTGACATTTTTGAGGAAGCCCGCAATGCCTAAATACTTTTCAGTCACGACTTCAGCGACAGCATCCTCGATACCGTAGGCCGCTGCCTGGAATGGGCTGACGCCCGCGGCCCGTGCTTTGCCGTAAGACTCGCCGCCTGTCGAGACGCCCATCACGCCCAGCAAGGCGTTGATGCTGGCGTTGCCTGCGCTCTGAGCCAAGCCCAGCGGCGCCAGCAGCAGGCTTTGACCGGCCGACTGCAAGCCAGACATCGCCGCCTTCTCAACAAAGCCAGCGTCCTTACTCATGCCCATGACGTTGGCAGCTGTGTTCTGCGCTGTCTTTTGCTGCGCCAGGAAGAACGTCTCAGGCCCAGTCGTCCCAACAATCTGGCGGCGTGGTGTGTTCGTGACAAAGGCGGCAGCGTCGTCAATCGACTGCGTGATCTGGTCACCAATACCGCCAACGGCCGCAGCTGCGCCCCACAAGCCGGACGCCAAACGCGGCGCACCAGATGCCAAAGCCCGCACCGTTTGAATGCTGCCGCCAGCCGGTGCGTCGGGTGCGTTTACCAGCCACTTTGCGGCCGATGCAATGGCAGACAATGGGCCACTGTCGTCATGGGCCAGCTTGGCAAAGTCGGCATCGCTGTACTTGAGTTGGAGCACCGGAGACACCGCTGAGTCATCCGTCACCCGCTTGATGGCCGCACTGCGCTCAGCCTCTTGCGGGTTAACTGCAACGACGCCCCGCGGCTGGTCCAAATAACTCGCTATCTGGTTTTGTCGAGCTACCTCATCCGGGTTGGCTGCGACTGCCCCGCTGACGGTAGCGCGAAAGCGGGTGCGCTTGCCCTCCAGCTCTGCCCGAATAATCGGGTTCATGTCATCGGCCGGAGCCCCCATGGTGTCGCCCATCGGTACGGTCATTGAATCATTGAGTGGCATCAGGTAATCCAGAAAGTGGGCTTATTTCTTTGAGGTACAGGCGTCTTAGATTCCCCTCTGTGGGGCCGTAATCTTTGTCGCCGGTTTTTTTATAGGCATCGGCCAAGTCTTTGAGCAGACGCACCCGCATCGCCGCAGGAACAACTACTCGGCTGGCTTGACTTGGGGTGAGGGCCATCGCCGGTTTTTCGCTGTTGATCCAACCATTGATAGTCACAACCTTGGCTGCCTCGTCACGCATGAACTGGGTTTTCTCCTCAGTCGTCAGCGGACGGCGCAGCGCCTGGGCTTTGCTTTGCAGGAGGATGTCCACCCGGTTCTTGAGGTTGCCCAGCATCGCTTTTGTTTCGCTGTTGCCGGTCCGGTAGGCGTCAATATCGAGCACATCAGTCACTACGGCTTTAAAGGTCGAATCGTCTATCCGGGCGGTCAGCTTGGCGTCTTTGTTTTGCAGCATGTCATAGCGGCTGAGCAAATGCTGTGTGCCCTCAAAGCCGTACTTTGTACGCATGGCCTCGACCTCTGCCCGCGTCTTGTTGCCCAACACGTCGGGGTCGCTGTCGTGCAAATAGTCGGCGCCGTTGGAGATCAGCGATAGCTTGTCATTGGCCGTCAGTAGGCTGACTTGACGCGAAGCCTCAGAAGCGCCGCGTGCTGCGCGGGTAGCCGCCTCAGACTCCAGTCCCTTGGTGATCTCATGCCGCTTAGCCTCCGGCAAACCCAACCAGGCCGATGAGCTCTTCACCTTAATCATGCTTTCGCCAGCGTCGATCATTCCGTAAATGGTGTTGATGCCGCCAGCGTTGACTTCGCTTTGCTGTGCGTTGAAGGCTACGGCGCGCTGCTTGATGCTGGTCATCGCGGCATCACGCATCTTGGGGTCGCCTTTGAATGTTTCGCGCAGCGACTGCTCCATGTCGTACAGGCGTATCGGATCGTTCGGACCCTTGGGCGCAAAGGCTGCCCAAGCTGCATCAGCCCCCGCCTCGCCGCGCACCATCACATCGACCGACTGGATGGCGTCATGCAGTGCCACCCGGTGCGGCAGCGTCAGCATGGTGCTGTTGGCGTTGTAATAGCCAAGCGCTTCGGCCGACTTGCCGGCGCCCAGCATCCCGTGGATGATGCCGCCAATCATGGGCGACATCAGTTCAGTCCGCAAACCATCAATCAGGGCTTTGTCCTCAGTAGGGTGCCACTTATTGGCCGCCGAGATCTTGCCAACTACGCTGTCAATAGCAGAGGCCGACTGCTCACGCATAGCGGGGTCGCCATAGAGCATGACGCCCTGCTGCTGCGCAGCCAATGCGGTGGCTTTCCAGGTGTCAGCCTGAAACTGCTTTTGCTGCTGCAACACATGCGTGCCCAGCGTGCCGTTCATCTGGTTAGCCAGCTGGCCGGAGCTGTGCGCAAAACTCAGCTGCTGCGCAGAGTTGCCCAGCTTGGCTGAGATGTCTGAGCTTATTTTCTTGAGCTTGTCGCCGTACTCGCCTTGCAGGCTCTGGCCGTCCGGCCGCTCAAGCGCATTGCGCCCGGTCGTGCCTAATGCCTCGATCTGCAACTGGGTGCGGGCTTGCACCAGCTGGTTGGTGGCATCGTCCACCCTGACCTGGTTGGCTTCTTCTTGCGCCTTGATCTGGATCTTGGCCATCTCGCCACCGGCCGCGGTCAGGTTTTTACCTAACTGGCTGGCCTGCTCGGCGGCAATACCGCCAGCCGTTGGCCCGCTTGGCATAGCGATCTGGGCATTCGGCATGCCGCTGACTTGCGTCTGCAAGTTGTCATAAGTTGGAACTCTAGGCATTTAACCCCCTGATCCGGCATTGCCGCGCTGATAGAAGTCGCCCATGGGGTCAAATCCCGGTGAAGTGGTTGGCGCCGGTGTACCTACCCCCGCGTTCTTCAGCCCATACCAACTGGTAGCCACTGACGCCGCACTGCCGACAAGAGACGTCATGGCCGACATGCCGGGGTTGATAGCGCTGGCCGCCGAGCGCGACGTGAGCGCTTGATTCGATTGGTTAACGCCTTGGATGCGGTAACCCCAGGCCGAGCGCACGGCGTTGGCGTGAATGGTGTTGGCATCAATCTCACCCAATACGTCGGTGCTGGTGAGGACTTGATTGGCGGTGCCCTCGCCCAGCTCAATGCCGTTGGCGGCCATGCTGGCGCGCTGGGCGCCCTTCATGTTGGCCGTGGCGATCATGCTTTTTTGCTCTTCGCGCTGGCCGGTCAGCAGGGTCTGCTGGGCTGCGCTTTCGCTCATGCGGGCGTTGATGTCCGCAAGGTTAGCCTGAAGGCCGAGGGAAATCTTGGAAGATTGGGCGCTGTTGTAAGCCCCGACCGCTGATGAGGCGGCGCCTGCCCCCATCATTGCAAGCGCGTTGCACATGTAGCTGCCCTTTATTTGGTTGGGCCTACTGTGGCCGCTGGCTGGCCAGTTACGCGCACCGCTCAAACATGTGGAACATCTCGCCGTTGACGCCGTAGGGCTGTGCGGGCCGGATGCTGTAGCCGCTGTGCCGCAGCCAGGCAATGCTCCTGGTGTTGCGGGCATCTACAAAATTGAGCAGGTGCTCATACTCGGCACTCCACCGGCCGGCAAAGCGCTTGCCCAGTTGCACGATGTCGCGGCCGTGCTGCACCAGCGTGTCAGTGCCCAGCATCCACGGCGCCGCGTGACCGGCCGCTTGGGGTATGGGTGCTACGCCAAACACGGCCACCGGCTCGCCCGCCTGCGTGGTCGCCACCCAGCATTCCTCGCTGACGGTCACTGACTGCTGCAAGATGGCCAGCATGCCCAAGCCGTCGCCCTGGCTGGCACGCAGCTCCTGCACGTCGGCATCACGCAAGCGTGGCGCCAAGAACGCCAGGTGCTCGCTGGTTACCGCCGCCAAAATGAGCCTGGCCATCACCCCCCCATGGCGGCTTCGACCGTCATCGACACTAGCGTCAGCGGCAGCGGGTCCGACTGCCGTACATAGATCTGCCCGCCGGCCTGCCAGCTCGGCTCCAGCATGATCTCGATCTCGGTGCTGATGAGCGCCGGCGGTGCGCCATAGGCTTCGGTAGTGCGCTGCTTGAACTGCACCAACTTGTCTACGCTGGGGCCGGCAAAGACGCCGGACGACTTGTAAACCCGTAGCCAAACTTTATTGACGTTCTTGACGTGGCCCTGGCCAAAGCTACCGTCTTGCAACTGAGCCGACAGCGGCAGCGTCTGCACATCGGCCGTGATGGGCAGACCAATCTGGACCTTGGTGCAAGCCTGCTCAAGCGTGATCGAGCCGCCGACGACCACCTTCTGAGGAAACACCGCGCCGTTGCCCAGCACGCTGACAGTCTTGCCTTCGAGCCAGCTCAGGCCGCTGATGACCGTGGCCGCTGCACCTGAGTAAGTGGCACCAGAGTCCACAAAGAAGGCGTCGGCCGGGTCGCTGGTCAGCAGCCGGCTGGCCATGCGCTCAACGTAACGCGTGGCCACGCCGTTGATGGTGCGCTTGACGATGACGTAAAGCACGTCGGCACTGCCTTCAGCCACCACGCAGCAGCTCTCAAACAGGCCGTCGGTGTCATGCTGGTGCAAGGCGCCCAGCTGCTGCTCGGGCACGTAGGTCAGGCCCAGCAATTTGCCGTTGGAGCTGACGGCCCAGACCAGCGGCTGGGGTGCTTTGCTGTAGGCCATGTCCACGATGTCCAGGCCGTCGAACAGGTGCGGAGCGCGCAGACTCAAGTCGCCGGTGATGTAGCCACCGGCTTGAAAGTTGTAAGCCATCTCGCGCAGGTGACCGCCGCGGCTGGCTGCATACAGGATGTTGTTGTTCACAATCACCGGCTGCACGTTGTTGGCGCCTACATAGGACTGCGGCTTGACGCTGATCGAGGTGGGCGTGATGGCGTCAGAGTTGACAGATGTCACCCGCCACTCAGCGGCCGCTGTCAGCAACACCAGGTTACTCAGCGGAACAATGTGCCGGATGGTGTTGGCCTCACGCGCTGCGACGCGGATGTTGATGCTGTCGTCATCCCGCACGGGGATCGAATATGTCAGGTTGGACTCGGTGCCTGAGCGCGTCATGCGCAGGTTTTGCGGCTCGTTGGTTGACCCGGCAAAGCAGCGCCGCTGCTCAAAGTAAGACACCGCGCCAGGGTAGTAGCCGGCCGCGTTGAACGGGTTGTTCACGATGGGCGGCGTCTTGCCTAAGTTGGCCGTGATGTTGTCGTCTTTGAAGGTCAAGCCGTCGGTCTGGCCGATGTAGCCAAACAGACCATTGCTTTGCTTGTAGACGTTGTATCGGCTGGCGCCGGTGCTGCTCCAGCTGATGGTCATGTACTGGCCAGTGACCAGCACGTTGCCGGTGCCGCTGCCCGCGGTGGATGATGCCGACTCTTCCAGACCCGTCGCCCCGACACTGGTCACCGCATAACTGTAGCTGGTGGTGCCTGAGCCGGTCGGCGTCACGGTCGGCTGGTTGGGCGTTGTCAAGTTAGATACAAAACTGATGGCGGTCAACGTCCAGTTGGTGGCGCCCAATCGCTTGAGCTCGCGGGGTGCGTAGGTCGGATGCACCAGCGTCAGCACGTCAGCGCTCTGCACAAAATGCAGGTCAAACAGATCTGCCTCTGCGTACGGCGTGACCACCTCATAAGGCACGGTGGCCGACAGCAGAGTGGCGCCCATGGTGTGAAAGCGCACGTAAAACTCACCAAACTCCAGCACCATGGTCTGGGTGGTGGAGTACGTGAACGGCACCAGGCGCGTGCGCTTGGCTGGCGTCTTAACGGTGTTGACATAGGCAAAGCCGGCGCGGTTGGCGACCGGACCATGCGGCAGCACGATCATGTTGCGGCAGGTGGCCAAGCCGGATTGAAACTTGGCGTCTCCAATCTGCCCCCAAAACTCAGGCGTGACCTCGCCCCCTGAGAACGCCATGGTCAGCTTGCGGGTACTCATCGGGCATTCATCCAGCCGACCTGCTGCCGCGGGCTGGCGCGGCGCTGCGAGGCGTCCGAGTCCGTGGCCTTGGACAACCAAAAGGCAAAGGTCTTGACGCAAGCCTGCCCTGCCGTCATGCCCGCCTCACCCTTGAGCACTGGACCCGATAGCTTGGAAGCCAGCAGCCAGCCCAAGCACTCGACAAACAAGGGCGAGAACTTGCTGGTGTCGGTCACCTGCATGGTGTAGCGCAGCACGGCGTCAGCCTGGTTGGTCAAGATGATGTCGTTGCCGGCGTCGTCAGTCTCCGGGCTGAAGTCTTGCGGGGTGTAGGCGCCGCCCACGGTGTTGCGGGCGTAGTCGTTGTCATAGGCTTGCGCGCTTGACTGCATGCTGGAGCTGTAGTCGTCCGTTGCATCGGGCGCCAGCACTGAGATCAGGTTGACCGCATTGGACGGCAGCGCGTAGCAGTAGCGCCAGGTGGTTGACGGGTTGACCACCGCGGCCAGCGTTGCCCGACGGGTAGCGAATGACCACGGGTGCATCTCCAGCAAGGCGGCCAGCGCCATGGGGTAGAACCGTGCGCAATGCTCGGCTTGGGCTGAGCCCTCGGGTGGGTCAATGCTGGACACCGTGGCGCTGTCGCCCAGATGGCTCAGCGCTTGGTTGCAAATATCGACGACGCTGGCCATAAATTCTCCAAAAAAGAAAAGGGGCACGCGGCCCCTTCTCAAAAAACTTTACAAGCATCAGGCTGGCGGGGTTACACCAGGCTGTCGGTTTTCTTACGGGCCGTGCCCGTCGCTGAGATCAAGCCGTCAGCGAACAAGCCTTTGAGGACGGCAGCCACTGCGCCGGCAAAGGCAGCGGGGTCACCGACCGAGCTGTCGCTGTTTTCAAGCATCATTTGTTTGACTCGGGCTTCATTGCTCAGCACGTATTCAGCGGCCTTGGCACGACCTTCGTCGTCCAATGGCTCTAAGTTCTCAGCTGGCAGGCCGTCGTACTCGACTTCGGCGCCAGCTTGAAATAATTCATTCCCAATGAGGGACAACTCTTTGACTCGGTACTTCGGCATGGTCTTCTTTCAGTGATTGAGGAAGGGTTTAACGGATGGGAGGAAAAAAGACCGCCCCAGCCTTGTGAGCCAGAGCGGTCAAGCCCACTTACAGGACTGCGAAACCAGACTTGTAGAAGATGTTCTTCGCCGATTGGAGGTCTTTCACCAGGGCAGCAGTAACCGACAAAGCGGTGACCGTTGTTCCGGTTGAGATGTAGCGAACACCCAAGTAACGCTTCGGTGCGTAAGGTGCAGCCTGGTCAACGCCCAGCGGAACCAACGTGCCGACCGGCAGCGAGGCGATGGGGAAGGCATCGGTCTGGTTGATGACCTGGACGTTGCTGGTGAGAGCTGCGTCGTCGGCTTGGATCAACTGGAACTGAACCGTGGTGGCCGTTGCTGGCGCCACCAAGATGCTGAAGGCGACTGCAATGTCATTGCCCGAACCCAGATCACCGGCTTGGTTGCCGCCGAGTGTCAGCGGGCCAAGATCCATGGTGTTGGTAGAAACAGCGCTGTTGGTCGTGACCAATTGGCCAGTCAATGCGCCCGTTGCCGAGACGGCGCCGGAGAGGAAGGAGAAGTTGTCGAGGATCATGATGTTTTCCTAAAAATATGGGGGTTTGAAACAGGGGCCGAAGCCCCGGTTTGCTTTAGACCACTCGGCTTTCGGTGTTGAGCAGCTGATCGACCTTGCGCAGCGGAACACCCAAGAACTTGGTCAGCGCGTAAGGCGTGCCGAACTGGGTCAATGCGGCTTCAATGGACAAAGCAGCGTTCGACTTGTTCAGTGCAGCGACGCGCAGCATCGAGTACACGGTGCGGTTGGCGTAGAAGCAAGCGCGGCCCATGGACAAGTTAGGCACGCGGTCCAGCGAACGGCTCATCAAGTTGATGATCTGCGTCGCGGCCGTGGCTGCTTGAGTAGAAGACTGGCCAGTCAAGTCGCTGACGTTGATGTTGGCAATACGAGCCACATAACGCCAGTCTTTGACCGCAACGCCGTTTTTCCACTGATACAACGCACGCATTGCCTGGAAGAAGTTGTTGTTGCTGTCAGGCACTGACTCTTCGCCCAGATCCTGGTGCATCAAACCGGCTTTTGTACCCTTTGGAAACGGGCAGAAGACCGTGTTCTCGCCCCAAACGACCAGGTAGATCGAAGCGTTGTTCGAGCCCGTACCACCAGCGTCCAAGATGTTGGCACCATTGCCAGCGGTCAGCGAGCTGTAGCGAGTTTGCAGGCCCAAGAACTGACGCGGGTCGGTCGCTGGGTTGCCGTAGAACATGGCGCCGGCCATGGTTTGGTTCATCGCCTCGATGAAGGCCTGGTCTTCCGACAAGCGGAAGGCAGCAGTGTTGCCATTGAGCTTAGCCAGCTCGACGTCGATGTGCGAACGGGCTTCCAAGATGCCGCAGGCTTCGTCAATCTGGGTGGTGGTGGACTTGGAAGTCGGCACGCCCTGGTTAATCATGCGGTAGAAGACTTGTGGCAAGCCGGTGCGAATGGTCAGGCGGTGACCGGTTGGCAAGTTGCCTTCCATGAATACCGCGTCTTCCAAAATCTCATTGGTTTGCGAAAGCAGCTCGGCCACCTTGGGCACTTGGCCGTTGGGGTCGAGACGTTTGGCCCAGTCGGCCAGGGTGAGAGCGCCAGATGCAAGAGTAGCCATGGTAATTTCCTTTTAAGACTGATTTGGGTAGAGGGACTTGGCCGTGTTGGCGCTGGCCGTTGCCGGTCCTGCGCCGCCAGTGACCATGCGGTCCTCACTGATTGCTTTGCCGGCGCGCACCAGAAGGCGAATAACCTCCGGGTGGTTGCCAAGCCGTGAGTCGTTCAGCAGAGTGCGCAGCTCGGGCGTGCCGAAAGCGTCGAGCGCTTTCTTAGCGGACGACAGTGACTCGGTCAGCTTGTCGCCGCCGTATTCCTTGTCGCTCGATGCACTCGCCGCCCAGGCGTCTGAAGCCTTTTGGATGGCGTCGGCTTGACGGGCTTGCATCGCAGGCGCCATCTTGTCGATCACGGTTTGCGCTTCCACCTGGGTCAGCTTGAGATCTTTGGCCAAAGCCGAGAAGTCACTGAGCGCGCCCTCGTCCATCTGCGTACCTTCCGGTGCAGTGAACTCGTACGACTCAGGCGCCACCCTCTCAGGTGGTGCGGCTGGCTCGTCCGACTTGACTTCGGGGTTAGCCGCTGCCGCATCGGTAGGTGCCTGCTGAGTTGCAGCGGCATCAGCCGCAAGCGTCACAGGGGCGCTTGGGGTTGATGTCGATGCGGGGGACGACGTGGCGGCGGGTGTGGTTTGGGCACCGTCAGTCATAAGGGATTCGGTTGTCATTCGCGTGACTCTTTCATCATCGTGGCGTAGAGGTCAGGGCTTGCGGTATGGATCAGAGCCAGGGTGCGAAGACCCTCGTTCTTTCGACCTTCGGCGAACGCCATGGACATGCTGTTGGTGTTGAATGAGAGTTTGAAAACCTCACCCCGCTCCAGCGTGCGCCACAGAATGCGCCGACCGCGCTTAGAAGACATCAACCACCTCACGTCATCAATATCGGCCTGGTCGGCCAGCTGTTCGCGCGTTGCACGCACGGCGCGGACCTTGTCCTGGCTGTCAATATCAAGTGGGTCGTAGTGGTTCACGAAGCGAGATTAAAGGCGGGTGTGCGTGTTACGCGCACCACCCACACGCAGATGAATCGCGGCTCAATCGCCGTAGAGCATGGCCGCCGTGTCCTGGCCGCCGCCCTGCATGATCTCGATGTCAGACAGTTGCAGGCTCAAGCTGATGTCAGGCTTGCTACCTTCAGTCTTGACCTCGTCAGCCTCTTCGACTTCGGCGGTCACCCGTGTGGCGACAGCGCGCACCTTGAGCATGTAGACCGTGCCTGGCGCCGGTGCAGTCGTGATGCCCAGCGCCTCGCATTGGTCATCGCTCAAGTAGATCGTTGGGCAGCAGTTGTAATCAGACATAGCCGTGGCCATGTCGTCGCTCTTGATGTTCATGTCGGCCATGTCGGTGTCCTAGGTGTTTAAGTGGTGTAGCCAGAAAAGGCTTGCATGACGTCGTTGCCCGCATTGCCGGTAGGCGTCTGCACGCCACCCAGCTTGCCAGCAGCGCCTGCCATTTGTTCCATCTGCGCGGCTTGCTGCGCTTGTTGCTGAGCCTGCGCACGTTGCTGGCGAATCAGCGCGACCTTGTCACCGGCGACGATGAGCTCAGGGTCAACGCCCAGCATGTCGCTGTACTTGTCGGCCCAGACATCGCTGTCGAACTTGTCCAGAATGTCCGGCTTGAAGCTGGCGATCTGGCCCAGGTTGCCGACGAAGCGGTCAACTCCGTTGGTGGCAATAGCGCGCTGGGCTTGGGCCAGCATCGACACATAGGTCACGTTCAAGTCCATGCCCGCCAGCTCAGGCGGTGCAGGCGGCACGATGCCAGCTGCCAGCATGTGCTCGAAGGTGGTTTCGATCAGCGGGTCCAGCATCTCGGAGTGCAAGCGCTCAACCACCGGCCCCAGCATCAGCATCTTTTCTTCATGCCGCTCAGCCACTTCGGTCGCGGTCATCGCGCTGTTGGTGCCGTTGGCCAGCATCAAGAAAAGATCCGCAGAGAACGCGCCACGAATGCGGCCGCGCACGTCTTGGATGTCACCCAGCAGGTGGCTCAAGTCAATGCGTGCATCGAACGCGGTGCGGATGCCGCCCGCGGGTCCGGCTTGGTCTACAAAGGTGATGCCACCCGGCAGCGTGTCCACATCACGGCCCTTCATGCTGGCCGGCACTTGCAGAGGTGGCTTGGTCAGGTAGTCAATGCCCTGGGCCTTGCGCATTTGCTCATGTTGCAGCTGCTTGATGTCACCCAGCGCGTCCATCGCCGGGCTGTTGCCATAGATGTCGCCGCCGCTGGTGGCCCAACGCGCAGCCAATGCAGGGAAGTTCTTGAAGCCCGACTCACTCAGGTAAGCATCTTTGTTGCCGTTGATCTCGAAGTAGACCGACTTGAAAGCCATGTTCAGGCTGTCGCGCTTGCTGGTGTCGCGGTCGGTGCGCGGCTCGATGGCATGCACGATGGTGATCCACTGGTCCAGGCTGCCCCGGTCCCAGAGGTTTTGCACGGATGTGCTGCACTTGTCGCGGCCAAACTCAGTCACCATCTCGCCCACGGTCTTTTGAAACTCGCGGTACATGGTGACGATCTCGCCCTTCCAGTTCTGTGCCAGGCAGTACTCGCCGGTGGTCAGCGGGTAGTGGTGAATGACGTTCTGGTAGTCCGGCATGATGATGCTGGACATGGTGCCAAAGGCGCCCAGCTCCTCATAGCCCGAATGCAGGCTTCGGTAAGTGTTCGACTTGGCGAAGATGTCGAGCATCAGCTTGGTGACCTGGCTCAGCCAGAGGTTGACCGCCGGCGACTTGTTCAGGTCGGCATCTGGTGTGGCCAGCCTGAACCACGGCCGCGCCGGTGAAGTCATACCGGCCATCATTCCGGCAGCCAGCACACGCAGCGCTTGCGTGCCGGTGTTGTCATAGATGTTGTTGTGCCGCTTCTGGCCGCGGTTGCGGTCTTGAATGAAGAAGCGGCCAGCCCGTGGCAGCACAAAGTCACTGATCTCAGACCAGTGCGCCCACCAGGTCGAGCGCTCAGACTTGAGCGCGCCCCATCGGGTGTAAATCCTGTCGCGTGGTGCGATCTCGGACATGGCTTAGCCGCCCAGCAAAGTGGTCTTGCCCAACGCGGCGCCGGCCGTCATTGAGCCGCCGGTCAGCATCGTGCCGCCACCACCGCCGCTGCCGCCATCTGCACGGCCTACCGTGTTGGTGCCGCCGTTGATGTTTGCGGTCTTGGCTGTTTGCGCTCCGGCGTCAGCGGTTGTTGCTGCTGTCGCAGTTCCGGCGGCTGTAGTACCTGCTGCGGGTGCGGCAGGTGCGGCAGGTGCGGCTTGACCGCTCTCGCCAAATATTGAGCCGAGTAAACCCGTCACGCCACCACCGAGTACGTTAGAAATTGCACCGCACATAGTCAGCTCCCCAATAATGTTTTCTTGCCCAACAACAAACTGTTGGGGTCTACGCCTTGCGAGCCGGTCAGCATCGTGCCGCCGACCCCGCCCTTGGCTGCCAAGCTGTTAGCCGATGACGATGCCGCAATGTCTGGCTGCTTGGCATTGGCTGCGTTGTTGGCCTGGTCCGCTTGGTCAGCTGCTTTGGTTGCTGCTGTCGTGGCTTGGGTGGCAGCCTGTTGCTGTGCGGCAGCCGCCTTCTTGCCTTGGTCGTACTGCATGTAAGTGCTTGCGGCCATCACGGTGACGGCGGCGATCATGAAGCTCATGGGTTTTCTCCTGTCAGCCGCACACGGCCGGTAAGTTGTAGGGGTGCTGCGCGCTCGTTCGTCACCAGCTCCAGCTCAGCGGCTTCAACCGTTGTGGCCTTGCAGGCGTGGAAAGTGGTCCAGACCATGTCCTCCATCACCAGGCCAATGCGCTTGAGGCCAGCTGATTGAATGAAGGTGGCCGGTGCCGTGATGTCCTGCTCAGTGCCATCGGCATTGACCACGCGGACGCGGCCTTGCTGCATCACTGCAATCGAGTCATCCAGGTGAATGGCGCCGGTCAGTAGCGTGCCAGCAGGGACTGAGAACTCACGCGCATACATGCCATTGCAGAACCAGTGCCGCAGTGGTGTATCGACTTGCGGATGTTCGAGCATCATGGCTTCGAGCGCGAAGATCTTGTCCTCAAGCGTGCCACCAGCAGGCAGCAGCGACAGCACGGATGCCGTCTCACCCACCATCTCGGTTGCTGTCTCTGCTTGTTCGCTCATGTCAGCCTCGGTTATTCGTAGGCTGCATGGTGGCGGCTGGTCAGCCGGTTACGCGCACCGCTAACCGTTCAGCGACTCATAAGGGTCATACTCCTTGCGCGTCTGCTTGCCGGCAAACTTGGCATGGCCGTCCAGCTTCTTGACCGCGGGGAAGGCGAACGTCAAGGCCAGCGCGTCGGCCAGGTCAGGCGAGCCACCGCCTGGCATGCGCTTCTTGATGTCGTCCTTGGACTCCAGCACGATATGGTTGGCCGCGTCGTACTTGTAGGTGGGTGTGGCCAGCTCCAGCTTGAGGCCGTTGTCGTTCGGGATTGAGCCGCCGGCCTTGATCCAGTCAGCCATCTCATGCCACATCTCGGTCCGCTTGTTCACGTAGCGCATGTTCGATGACTTGCCGCCAAAGTTGACCTCGATCACGTCATAGCCCAGCTGCCTGAGCCGGTCGATCACGCCAGCACCGGCGCCCGCGTCAATGAAGACAGCGTCCGGCTGCCACTCCTCAATGCGCGCAGCCACCCGGCCAGCCAGGTCCATGTTGTCTATGCCGCGAAACACCTGGGCGTTGAAGGCCACCAGACCCTGGCGAGAAAAGATCACGCTGCGGTCATTGCCAAAGCGCGCCGGGTCCACGCCCAGAATCTTGGGTGCGTAGTCCATGCTCATCGGCGGGTAGATCTTGTGCGCAGCCGTCTCGGCATCGGTCAAGCTGAGCAGCTGGTCATCGCCTGCCGCGCTGAAGTCGCACAAGAACTCACGCGCAAAGGCAGACTCAGCCATCATTCGGCGAAGCCTGGCCACCTCATCCGGGTCCAGCGCGTCGGTGTCGTAGACCGTGTACCTGGCAGACGCCCAATCCGGCTCGGTCTGCGCACGGTAGTACAGATTCGAGAATAAGTTGATGCCCTTGGGTGTTCCGATGAACCAGGCCCAGCCCAGCCGGTCAGCCAGCGCAGGCTGGATGATGTCGTCCCAGACCTCGACCTTGATCTGCGCCACCTCATCGACCACCACGCCATCGAGCCGCACGCCGCGCATGGCATCCGGGTTGTCGGCGCCGAATATGCGGATGATGGCGCCGTTGTGCGGGAAGCGCACCAGCATGTCACCTTCGATGATCTCGATGTGGCCATAGGGCAGCAAGGGCGCCGCCATCTGCTTGAGCCGTGCCCAGGCAATCGTCTTGGCTTGCTTGAGGTAAGGCGCCACATAAAAGTACAGCGGCATGTCCAGGGTGTTCTTGACCGCAGCGTCGAGCAGCTTCTTCAGCGCGATCTCGGTCTTGCCCGCCCGCCGGTGCAAAGCCAGCACCACAAAGCGCTTGCCTTGTGCCAGCTTGGCACACTCACTTTGCCACTGGCGCATGGGCAGGCCAAAGCGCACGGCGGCATTGGGCGCGCTCATTCTGGGAACTCAGTCAGCAGCGTGAGATTTCCGCTGTGCGTTTGCTCCACTCTGTCAATGAACAGCCGCAAATGCTTACCCAGTAACTCATTGGCCCGAAGCGCTGACTTGAAGTCACCGTCAGCTTTCGACTCCAAAGCGATGTTATTGATGCGTTGCAAAATAATGGTTGCGTCAAAGCCAGCATCCGCCGACAGCTTCTGAGTGCGTTTGGAAATTTCCTCTTGCACATCTTTACGCTGTAGCAGTCGATAACCCTGCACGGCCGAACCGTTTGAGCTGTAGCCCGCACGAATGGCGGCCTTGCTGGCATCCATGTCCAACAGGTACTCATCAATGAATTTACCGTGCTTGGCGGCTAGCATGCGACAACCCCGACACCGTGCGCCAGCAGCCTTTTGAGAACGACCTCACGACCCCAAGCCTTAACCGTGGTGGCAAGGGCATCTTTTTCATGCTGCCACATCCGGATACCCTGCCCTTTCCCAATATAAAAGATGCGGGAGTCTCGCGGGTCAACCAACTCATAGACATAAAACATAGTGAAAGCGCCGATTAGCAATAGTTAGCCAAAGTTAGCATTTGCACTATCAATTACGCGCACCGTACGCCAAGCACAAGCTACCTGACTGCGTGAGCGGCCTTTGATAATGCTACGCACTGTCGACTTGCAGACCTCAAACTTGGCAGCCAACTTGCGGTAACCGTAGCCCTGCTCATGAAGCTCAAGCATCAGCTCAACATCATGGTCAGTTAGCCGGGCATGGTGGTGGTCTTGCCCTACCCGCCGGCCCAACTCATTGACACCCACCAAGCGCGTGGTCATCTCAGGCCTTGAGTAGATAAGGGTGACTGATGCGCGAGCGCTCCACTACGGCTTCAATCGCTTTGAGTCTGGCCATAGGGTCAGCCCGCGTATTGGGTGTTGCCGCCGCTCTCACCAAAGCCATACGGACATCAAAAGGAAGCTGCTGGCTAATCACAATGGGCTGAGTCATAAAAACCTCTCAAGCAGTGGTTGTGGTGACGTCAGACACGGCTGAATCGTCTTTGGCAGACTTGAGCATGGACATCGCCAGCTGTTGCGCAGGCGTGGGCGGCTCTCCCTCGACAAGACCATCCAAATAAATCTGCACATCGACCTTGCCGTCTGGGTGGTCTGAAAACGTGATTGCAATTTGCGCCATTTAAGTTCCTTTGGTTAAAGTTGGTTGTGCTTTTGATTTCAAGATCGAATACCGGATAACGCCAAGCGGCACGCCAAATCTCAGCGCAATTGCCGGACAGCTGACGCCTTGGCTGCGCAGCACCATCACCCGCTTGTCGTCAATGTTTGAGCGTGGACGCCCTGCCCCAGCTCGTTTGCCGCCGTGGGTCATGACAATGCCCTTTGTGTGTCAGCCAATAAATCAGCCTCAGTGAAGCCGTGGTGCACTGGAAAGCCTTTGCTGCCCAACCCATGCACACCCGTATTGCCTGTGTGGTGCTCAAGGCAAAGCGGTATCAGCGTCAGGTATGAGCCCTTGCCCCAGCCACCCATGCCCGCGCGCTGGTGGTGCAACTGGACCGGGCCGGGTTCATGCGCACCATGAATGCGCATGCAAACAGCGCACCCAAGGCGAGCCAATTTGTCTTTGTGCTGGCGTTCGGCTTTGGTCATTCGTAGCTCACCGCTGAAAACTTCACGCCCTTGTCAGCACCGAAGGCTTCCATCAGCGTCTGCAAGTCGCTCATTTCTGCCTTGCTCATCTTGGAGGTCGACAAGCCCAGCACCACAAAGCCGCCTTCAATGCCGGGGGCGACTCGCTGCTTCGTCAGGCTGGCCGAGAGGACGTGCTTCCAGTCGTCGGCACTCAGCTTCTGGCCATACCAGTCGACTTGAGTAGCAATCTCGCCCAACATGGCCCACATGCGCCGGTTCTGCGGGTCGCTGCGCTTCTCAGGCCGCAACTCCATCACCATGCGCCGGCCTGCATTCAGATTCGCCTTGGCGTGCGCCCAGATCGTTTTGACAGTGGCGTAACCCTGAACTTCATCGGTCAGCGTCATGGTCAGCTTGTTCATGCTTGCGGCCCCGCCGTAATTCTGACTTTCACCATGCCGCCAATCTGGTCGGACACAAACGGATGCGTAACAAAGCGCTTGTCATCAACCCCCAAAGCCAAAGCCAAGCCATCACGGCCCGCCTTGAAGCTGGCGATCATGTTGTCGTCGTCCCGGTGCCTGCGGTCAGGCGGGTAAAAGTCAATCCAAAGATGCAAACGCCCTTCTGAATCTGGCGCGGTGATGCCAGACTCCTTGGCCAATGCCCAACAAGCGGTTTTGTAGGCCTTGGTGATGGGTGCTTTCTTGCGCCAGTGCGTCCGGGCATTGGGTGACAGCTCTTTGGGTGGCCATGGCAGAACCAAGATGACAGTCATACCGCCAGCCCATCAAACGGCTCAGCGCGGCGCAAGCCCTTGGCTTTAATGCCCCAACTACCAGCTGGCACCATCCGGCGAACCACCGGCCAAAGGTCTGTCTCATCATCTTCAGCCAGCACTCGGATTGAAATCGCGTGCTGAATCTCAGACGGGCTCAATCCGGTTTCTCCCGGCTCTGGAGCACGGAGGTCTTGAGGGCTTCGCATATCCCCTTGAACCAGCCGCTTGGGTCGGCCTCCAACTCTTTTGCTCGGTGCCACGAATAATCCTTGAACCCAGGGGTTAAGGCCAGGCGCGTCAGGTGTGCCAGTTGGACTTTGAAAAGATCGTGCATCGGTCATGCTGGCGACATTTCCAAGTGCGAACGCAGCGCCTCTTTCGCAAATCGAACGCTGATAGCCGCCACGTAGACGCCAGACTCGTGGCGGGCCATGATGCGGCGCGCCCAATCCTTCGAGTCCAACTTAGCCGCCTGTCGAATTGGAACCATCTTCAGCAATTCCTCGGCGATGAACTTGGCGTCAGCTTGGATCACCGGAATCTCAGGCACAACGCGGGACGGCGAAGACCGGCAAAGGTTTCGGAACTGGATCACATTCGGGCAGCGCTCGGGCAGGTTGTCCAGCGCGTGTTTGATGGCTGATGGCTGGCCGGCATAAGCGCTCAGCTCGTAGGCCCACGCCGTTTTAACGTCGGTCATCGGTGTACCCTCCCATTGCCGCGTCCACTGTGCGCCGTAAGTCCCGGCAAGGCGGGTGAAAAGCCAGTCGATTGACTCGGCCATCGTGAAAGGGGTTGCGGTCATTGGGCCAATCTCCGGATGTTGTTGGGCAACTCAAACGCAGCGGCATCAATCGCCGAACTGCGTGCGCTTTGGGGTAGGTCTTGCTCGGGCCATTTGCGGTTCGTCATGACCTCCCAAGCCTCGCGTTTGGCACGGGCGTCACGCTCTGAAAACGACTCGGTAGGCGGGCTTCCAGTGGTTGCGGTTTTGGATGCCGTTCGCTCGGCGTACCAGTCCGCGTTAAACCCCTGCCAGCCGAACTCGCAGCAGGCCGTGATGGCCTCGGTCATCGTCACCCCAGCCTTTTCGGCTTCGCGTCGAAGTCCGTTGATCGCGGTGTCGGTCAAGGGTGCTTTTTTTGATCGACGAATCTTTTGAAAGTCGGCCATCAACGATTCCGGAATTTCCGGGATGGTGGGAGCGCTTGCGCTCTTCTTCTCTTTTAATACTGGTGTTGGTGTTGGTGTTGGTGTTGGTATAGCCGTTGCAGGTTCATCGCCTGAAATGACCTGTTCGCGTTGCAGGTGCGTTTCAGGTAGCGTTGCAGGTGCGTTGCTGTACGTATCTGAAAGCCGTTGCAACTCCTTCATGGGAACGTCCCAAGCTGGCACTATTCCGACAAGCCGTAACGCATCGAACATGCTGGAGCGTCGCTCCCGGTGACGACGCATCCGATCTGTTTCATGGCGGTCTTTTTCCTCCTGTGCAGCTTGCTTGATACGCATGGCATCTAGCTCTTGCTCGCAGCGCTCGCTGGTCCAGCCCTGCGCTGTCAACGTGAAGAACTCTTGCAGCACAGTGTTGACCGCCTCGCGCTGCATTTTGGTAACGGCCATTGCAAGCCGGAGAACCTTTTCTTCTGGGATGGGCTTTTCGAGCGTGTAGTAAACGTCCAGCAACCGCCTATAAGCAGCGTCTTCGTCCCAACTTAGATGACGTGTGGCGCTGGCATAGTCGCCGATGTGAAAAGGGTAGTAATTCATACAGCCCCCCAAACCCGGCAACCACCACGCACCAAGTCTTCGCCGTCAGCGGCCTTGATGACCGTGGCAAGGCGCTTACTGGCAAGCTCTGGCAGGCGTCGATCTGCCTGCACCACCGTCAAGCCAACAATGCCCAGCTCGTGCGCTGTCATGGGCCCGTGCAGCTTGAGCGCGGTCAAGATGCGGCCAGCGTGTGATTCGGCAAAGCGGCTTGACTGAATGGCGGCGGTCACGCTCGTCATGGGGTCGCTGGCCCTTGCGCGTGAGAAGTCGATGGACAACTGGCTCATGGCTTATTCCCTCGGTTGATCCGAGCGGTCTTGCCCTCTGCGCTTAACGTCTCGGTGTTGATGGAGTCCCGGCAAAAGCGCAGGCTTCCCGGCAGTGATGGCACGGGCATGTTCTTGCGAATGCCGTGCGGTTTGCGCTTCAAGTCTTTGTCTTGGCTCAGTGCGCCGGGAAAGGTGCGCCATTCAAAAGCGCTCACAGCTTTGACGACTGTTGCGTTAGTTATGACTGAGTTACGGGATTGGGTCATTCTCCGGAACTCCTAACGACCATTGAAAGGCCCTTCACGCCCATGATCGCGCGACGAGAATCAGCAACATGTTCCCCGTACGTTTGCCCATACAAATCCATGAATATCAGGTCGCGCAGGTAGTCACCTTTGCAACACCCGATGCGATTGGATTTCTCACGAAGTCCGTCATCGGCGTAATCTGGAATGAGCGTTTTCGCTGTCGCTGTCAGGTCATGCTTATTCGCCATTTACGCCGCCTCTTTGGTGGCAGCCAGCTCGGGCCATATTCCTTGCCATGTCTTTTGGCAGATCATTTGCCTAGTGATTGCGCCACCCGATTCGATCTCTACTCGGCGCGCCTCGGTTGGCCCCATATCGCGCCGTCCGGTCAGGCACTGATACAGGTACTGCTCGTTGATGGCCAGCTTTTCGGCCAAAGCTCGGCGCTCGGTGGGTGTGAATTGTTTGCTCATGCTCGCAAGTCTAGCGTAACGCTAACTTAAATTCAAGCGTTTCGCACAGAGATGCTCTAGCTTTTTGCTGAAATATAGATATGGACGCTATCGACCCACTTGTGAAAGCCTTAATCGACCTCTGCGGAAGAGAGGGCGACTTTAAAAATGTTGCAGACAAAGCAAAAGTTAGCTCTGACAACCTCTGGCAAATCATCAACGGAACAAAGCTGCCATCGGGCAATCCGCGCGGCGTTGGGCCGGGACTTCGAGGCAAGTTGAGTGCAGCCTATCCAGACTGGCTTACTCCCAGACAGAGACTGCCGCCTGTTAATGGGGGCCCCGCACATACCAATGAGCCGGCTCGAAGTTCCCTGAAGGCCGGGGAACACGACCTAGACGCTGCACTGAAAACACTGAGAAGTCACCTTGCGGGCGTCAGTGCTGGTCGCCGTGCGTCGCTTGTGGGCTTATTGACTGATCTGGTAAACAACCCAGATGATGAGCAAATTTTGGGCTCAATCAAATCAATGCTGGATTCACAAACATTTGTACAACAAAAACATTTCAAGTCGTGAATAGTCTTTGCAAAGTGTACAACTTTCCTTTAAAAAATGAATACATTGAGTTAGCTATAACAACCATTAAAAAAGCTAATTTGACGCAAGGGTTTACCCCCCCCCCCCCCCCCCCC